>TARA_B110001454_G_scaffold217321_1_pt1 | contig 35359 bp, 38 predicted proteins | sample TARA_B110001454 | Tara Oceans TARA_B110001454 (sample SAMEA4397004) | marine metagenome | biome: Polar Biome; feature: [MES] marine water layer (ENVO:01000295) within the mesopelagic zone...; material: water (ENVO:00002006), including particulate matter (ENVO:01000060) such... | reverse complement strand
TTTATTCTGGCTTTGGAAATGGGTGCACTATTGGAAGACATAGCAGACACAGTTCATGCCCATCCAACAATGACAGAAGCATTCCATGAGAGTATTTTGAAGACTTTGGGTCACGCAATACATTCAGCCTGAGGTGATGATCTGAAGGAAATTCAAGTCCTAAGGGCTGGTGTCATAGAACATAGCGTGGTTACAGACGCTATGCTTGTGATGCAACAAAAAAGAATAAATGACGAAATAATAGATTCAATAATTCTAGTTGAACATCCTGAAATTGTGACTATTGGCCCTAAGGCATTAAGGGATGGCGTCATTGTAAATGAGGGCTATCCTCAATCTATAGTTGATAGAGGAGGAGGTATAACTTGGCATGGACCCGGACAACTAGTGGTATATCCAATAATTAAGTGGGAACCTGAGGAGCAGAGCATTAGAGGAATTATTAATAAAATGGAAGAACTTGTAATTAAAACTCTTGAAGACCTGAACATAGAAGGATATAGAGACCCGACTATGATGGGAGTTTGGGTTGATAGAAAGAAAATTTGTTCAATAGGCTTAGCATTCCTTCATTGGGTTAGTAGGCACGGATTATCCCTAAACTATGCAACCCCTGGACAGAGAATAGAGAACCTTGCTTGCTGTGGTATGGACCTAGGAGTCACAACATCATTAGATAAATTAGGATACAAAACCGACGGGGATGGAGAAAATATCACAAGAGAATCCTTAGAGGAAAAACTGTTATCTAATATAGAATCAATATTGGGTAGAGTTCCTATTGAATCAATCGAATGGGATGTTAAGGAGTTAATATGAATCCACCTCGAAAAAATGAGATGAGTAGACACTGGGAATTAGATGATAAAACTGTCTTTTTGAACCATGGATCATATGGCGCCACTCCAACTATAGTCTTAGATGAACAAAAACGTTGGCAACGTCTTCTAGAAAAAGATCCTGTTAGATTTTATGAAGAAATTGCGCCTGATGCTTTACGTAAATCTCGTGAAGCAATAGCAAACCTTGTGAATTGTGATCCTGAGGATTTAGCACTTATTGAAAATGCCACTTCTGGAGTCAATATAATATTAAGATCTCTAAGTTTCGAAAAAGGGGATGAAATAATAGTTCCAGATCATGCTTACCAAGCTTGCAGGAACACGATAGATTATGTGGCAGAGAAATGGGGGGCAATTGTAATTACTTGCAAAATACCGTTCCCCGTGGAAAATACTCAAATTATAATTGATAATGTCATGAAATGTGTGACTAAAAGAACTAAGTTAGCATTGATTGACACAGTAACTAGTCCAACAGGACTTAGGATGCCTTTTGAGGAACTTGTAGGATTATTGGAATCAAAAGGTGTTAATGTTCTTCTTGATGCTGCGCATGGTATAGGAATGATTCCTCTAAATTTAGAAAAAATAGGCGCTTCCTATACTACTAGTAACTGCCATAAATGGTTGTGTGCCCCAAAAGGATCAGCATTTTTACATGTTAAAAAAGATTTACAAGAATTCATTCATCCATTGACTATTAGTCATGGAATGACCGTCCCCTTAGGGAAATCCACTAGATTTCGACATGAATTCGACTGGACTGGAACAAAAGATATCTCTGCTTGGTGTGTATTGCCATTTGTAATTGAAGAATTAAGCCAACTTGTAGATATGAGTTGGGAGGAGATTATGGAACATAACAAGGATCTCGTGATAAAAGGCAGAAATATAATCTGCAAAAAATTGAATATTAAACCTCAATGTCCTGATGAGATGGTGGCAAGTATTTCAACGATAAAAATCTCATCAAAAAAAGATAATATCGTTGATTTTCATGAACTTGATCCACTACACCTAGAACTTTTGAAGAATTACAACATACAAGTCCCAGTTTGGTACTGGCCAAGTCCAGAGGGAAGATATATACGAATCTCGGCTCAGTTATATAATAATAAAGAGGAATATGAATACCTAGCAAATGTTCTTAAAAAATGTCTATGAAAATCAAGCAATACTTCAAGATGTCTAGTTCGTACGCTAATTCATGCCTTCCGCTGTTGTTGCCCTAACTGGTGCATCAGGGGCACAATATGCAGTACGTTTAGTGGAAGCACTATCCGAAGAATCTTGGGAGGTTGATTTGATAGTAACTAATGCAGGAGCAATAAACTTAGATTTAGAATGTAGTATGACTCCAAAAGACCTATCGAAAATTAAAGGAGTCACTTTGCAAGATAATAAAAATTTAGCAGCGAGGCCCGCCTCTGGTTCTGCTAAATTCGATGCATATATCATTTGTCCAGCGAGTGGTACAACTATTGGAAAAATAGCGGCTGGAATATCTGATAATCTTGCCACAAGAAGTGCCCTAGTAGCATTAAAAGAAAGAAGAAAATTAATACTGGTCCCAAGAGAAACTCCTTTCGCGACAGCACATCTTGAAGCAATGGCAAAAATGTCAACATGGGGAGTAGTCATTCTTCCGGCAAGCCCGGGATTCTACCATAATCCAAAGACAATTGATGAATTAATTGATTTTGTAGTCGCTAGAATATTAGACCAATTAGATATTGAACATAATTTAGGTAAAAGATGGTCTGGAGAGGAAGTTAAGTAATTAGTACACACCATAAGTAAAATTAATTTGCACAATAATCAATTATTTCTTGGTATTTTGGTTCTATGCCGGGATTTTCTGCAATCCAAGAATAGCCTATGCGGCCATCTTCATCAATTATGAATACCGATCTTTGTGCCGCTATATACTCTGGCATAACAAAGCTAATTCCTACACCATAAGAATTGGTTGCCTCCCTATTTACATCTGAGAGTAAAGGAAAGCCTATTGAATTCTGGGCAGCAAACTCATTATTAGAAAATATTGAATCAACACTAATGCCAAAAACTTCTACTTCCATACCTTCAAATTTAGACATAGAATCTGTGAAAGTGCACATTTCAGTAGTACAAACACCAGTAAATGCAGCAGGGTAGAAGGCAAGCACTACCTTATTACCAATTGAATCACTCAAAGTAACCATATTCCTATCATTTGCCATCAAAGTGAAATTTGGGGCTGTGTCGCCGACTGATACCATATACTTGCGGAAGGATAGAGCCATTCAAAGATAACCGTCGATAGGAGTAAAGCATTATGGAAGAGATTGTAACAATTGAGGAGTGGAGAATGATGCTTAAAAAAGAAAAAGTATTATTATTAATTACAAAAAAAACGTGCCAAGATTGTATAAAAGTCGAGGAATATCTTAAATTGAAAAATTATCAATTAGATGGCGTGTTGGTTGAAAAAGTTTCATTAGATAGTCCTAAATTTGAAAAATTATCAACTAACCTCAAGTGGATTGGAAAAGAGGTGGATGTGATTCCTTTTTGGACACTAATGAAATATGGCGAACGAGTATCCACTATAAGAGGAGGAATTAAAGAGGCGAGAAATCTAATTACATCTTCTCAGGGGCGCCGATTCCAAGAAGATTAAGGCCAGTACTTAGAGTTCTAGCAGTAAGGTTACACAAAGCAAGTCTACTATTCATTGTAGATTCATCGTCATTTACTAACACGGGACAATTTTCGTAAAATGTTCCGAACTCTTGTGCTAACTTATGTAAATAAACTGCTAAACGATGTGGAGCATAGTTGCTTATTGCCTCATCTAATGATTCAGAGAAACCGATTATAACTCTAGAAAGAGATTGTTCATACTCGTTAACTATAGATATCTGTGTATTTTCAAAGTGTTCATTGGCAACAGATTTTTTCCTGAAAATACTACAAATTCTAGCATGAGCATATTGAAGATATGGAGCAGTATTACCATCAAAGGATAACATCTTATTCCAATCAAAAACATAATTTTTATTTCTATCAATCGACAGATCGGCATACTTCACAGCACCTATACCGATCATTTTAGATATTTCTTTCCTTTCAGATTCTGACATATTAGGATTTTTTTCTAAAATAGACTTGTTAGCTCTAACTATGGATTCATCAAGTAGTTCTTTCAAACTAATTGCTTTTCCTTCCCTACTAGCCAATTTTTTACCATCGGGACTTAAAACAAGGCCGAAGGGAACATGAACAGTTTTTATTGATTCATTGATAAAACCTGCATCTCGAGCAACCTGAAATACCATATCAAAATGTTGAGATTGCTCTGCTCCAACTACATATAAAAATTCAGTACTACCTATAGACTCTACACGATTAATAATACAAGCAAGATCACTAGTTGCGTAATTATATCCACCATCTCCTTTACGTATAATCAAGGGCAGGGGTTCATTTTCTCGATTGACCCAACCTTCAGGGAATACAACTAAAGCGCCTTGACTTTCAATAATCATATTCTTATTTTCTAAACGTTCCACCACTTCAGGAAGGAGTTCTTCGTAATATGATTCACCAGCTAGATCGTCGTTAGTGAGAAGTACATCTAACATACGATAGACTTCGTTAAAATGAATTAATGAATGATTTACTAATCTTTTCCATAATTCAATAGTTTCCTCTTCTCGAGACTGAAGTTTAACAACTCTATCGCGAGAACGAGATGCGAAATCTGCGTTGTTATCAAATTTATATCTAGCACCCTTGTAAAAAGTAGTAAGATCAAGGTCACCAACATCCATATTATCACATTCAATGAAATGCTCAATAAGCATACCAAAAGGAGTGCCCCAATCGCCAATATGATTCTCACGCCTCACATCATGACCTTTATATTCCAACATTCTGGCTAAAGAATCGCCAATTACTGTAGACCGTAAATGACCGACATGCATCATCTTAGCAACATTAGGGGAAGAATAGTCGATCACAATGATTCGTCTATTTTCTAATTTAACGCCCAAATTAGGTTCTGAATTTATTGTAGTGACTTGAGCAGATAACCAAGAGTTATTCGCCTTGAAATTAACAAAACCACTCATAGAAGTAACTTCGGCAATATCCGATACTTTCATCGCTAAATCAAGAGTGATTTCATCTGCAATGTCATAGGGAGACTTTTGCAGAATCCTTGACAATGAATGACATGGTAGAGCAATATCACCATGAGACAAGTCAGTAGCATTGCCGATTAGACCTAACCAGTCCTTCTCATCTATTTCTAAGTTCAACATAGTTTCTGCGAGTAAAGGAACTATGGCATCGCGGAGATTTCTCATTCTTTCACCTCAGGACCAAGCGTACCTCAACATTGCAGATATACCACCAAATGAGTCGTATAATGTCGCACCTTCTTCAGTATCAAGAGATACTAAAGTGACTGTAGCTGAAGTATGGCTTGCTAGTTCGGTTAGCTCATCAATCAAATCCATTGTTCTTTCGGGATCTTCAATCAAATTATCAGAATCACATTTGGGACAATTTGGTATATCCGTTAGGCTATTTTGAGTTTGACTCCATTCATTCGAGCATGGTTTACAAATCCATCCAACTCTTCGTTTACGTAAACCCTCGGACAATAATAACATTGCAACTGCTCCTTGATCTAAAGCGGACCTCACCATCATCTCACCATATGTTGCTTTGGGATGTGTTTGCATAACTTCTCTAAGAAAATTGTCGACGAGTTTTCTTTCAACATCTAATTCAATCTGATCCATTAATCCACCTGCACGTTGGATTAATTCGCGTAAACCTGAATCGTTAGAATATCCTACATCAAAGTGAGGTTCTCGAATTAATTTCTTTATTTCATGATGGAAATAATCATTCCTTACAAGGAAATCTTTGGTAGCACCGGGCCCGCCAATAATAATTCCTTTCAAATCATCAATCATAGGAAGCCAATAGGCGCAAGCCCTTTCAGCAGATTTTTTGAAGAAATTATGAGCTGCTTCTTCGATTAATCTTTCAAAACGTTGAGCAGATTGACCGCCTCTTCCATGTTTCGACGGGACTTGAGATGTGATATGTTCTTGACAATGATGTTTTTTACCGGACGCTAATCCATAAGCTGATTCAGATCTATCAATTACAAATAAACCATAAGCTGTTTTATCGATTAACATGGCTTCAAGCTGGGATGCCTCGAAAGATGAATCGCATCTATATCTGAATGAAGGGAAAGCCTCAGGAGGGTCATCTACTACTATTGATATAAGCCTAGTTTTATTATTACCTGTAATTACATGACCGACAAATAGGGCAATACCTCTTTCACCCGGGGTTTTGTACCGTCCCAAGGTAGAAACTGCTGATTCAATAGCATCTGTGACATGCTTACGTGTAGATTTCGACTTAATATTGGCCGCCTGACCTCCTTCTTGGATAAGATGATGTCGAACATCATGCAACATTTTTTCAGGCGGTATTATCACAGTCACTAGCTCTGTCCCCATACCTCGCATTTTCGAGAGTTCTTCGAGAGTCTTACGAGCACGAAGTTTGCGTTTTTGTACCTCTAAGTCATCAGACATAGTCTACCCTCGTGTGTTGCCAAAGAAGCCGGCATTTCAACCCTTCATCTTCAGCCAAGCCTAGACATTGATAGAGAAGTAGTGCGGCCGAATGCACAATGGCAAGCATTGTGGCGGCTCTAGGCGGAAGTTTACTACGTCCAGAAATAGAGAACAAACACATATGGTTAGATGATTTAATATCAATAATCAGAGATAGAGTGGCAATGGGAGATAGGTTAGGACTGGTTATTGGTGGAGGTGCACCAGCCAGAGAAGGTATCGCTCTAGCAAGACCGTTGATAAACGACGATTACCATTTGGACAAAATAGGTATTGCCGCAACTAGATTAAATGCCACAATAATTAGAGAAGCTATTTCGGAAGCGGGAATCTCAGTTTCTGGAATAGTGCCGTCTAGTGTCAATGAAGCGGTTCAATTGCTTGAAGAGAAACCCGTAGTAGTAATGGGAGGTACTATCCCTGGCCATACTACTGACGCAGTAGCAATAAGATTTGCAATTGCTGCTTCAGCTGATAGATGTATTATCGCAACAAATGTCGAAAAGGTATACGACGAAGATCCGAAGCTAAATCCTAAAACTAAATCTCATGATTATCTGAATTATGAAGAGTTACAAAGAATTGTAGGTCCCGCAGAGCATAAAAAGGCGGGCCAATCAAGCGTAGTTGACCCTATTGGAGTATCAGAGGCTGCAGCAGCGAAACTAGAATTAAATGTCCTAGATGGAAGAATAACTCATAGAATAAGACAAGCAATGGAAGGTTCAGACTTTCATGGAACCGTGATTTCTTCGGAGGAAAAAATATGAGTAGAGCAGAGAAAATTGCTAAAATGGCCACAAGAACCGCGAGTCAAGCTAAAGAAGCATCCACCGTTTCTAGGAAAAAAAATAGGGCAAGAAACGGAGTATTATTTGAATCGCACAAACATTGTGTAATTTGTTCGGTCCCAATATCGATAAAAAACGAACCTTCGATATGCGCTAATGATGATTGCCATGCCAATCAAAAAAGAAAAGAAGTTTCGAGAAAAAGACTGACTCTGTTGTTGTATACTGGAGTTGCGGTATTTGTAGTACCGCTCTTATTGACTGTTGCTAGAGAGATAAGTTAAATTGAGATACTAAACTGTAGTGATTAACATGATGGTGAAAATTCTTTCAGTATTACCAGGAATTGCAGGATTCATATGTGCCCTCTTACTATTAGTGAGCATCATGGGAATAGAACTTCCAAAGGATAGCACCACAATAGACATGGTGCCTTGTGAAATTGATGATTCTGAGATCTGTCTAATAGCCATGACTCCAGAAATTTCACCCCCTATGATATTTGGTTTACTAAACATAGACTTAGAAATAAGCTGGTCAGAATCAGCAGATTCGTGGTTCGCAGTAGTCGATAGTGAAGCCGTCAATATGTGCCCACCGGATGATAATACTTGGTTAACTGACTGTACTGCAGAAGACATTCAAGAGTACATAATAATAGGTGGTGAAGATGAAGAGGATGGAGTTCTTAATTGGAATGTCCAAACCGAGGATTATCGAATAATAACTGGAGGAAGAGAAGGGGCAGATATTGGAGATAAACAAGTTTTGACAACAAATACCCAGATAAGCTTCGACTGGAAGGTTGAATGGGTTTTACTAATTATTGCAGTTACATTATTTATCGGTGCAGCAGAAATGGCGTTCCCAATAAGAGAATTATTAAAAAAAATCAGAGATAATAAGTGAATTGAGTATCGCTTGCTTGAATAACCAGAATGTGGCGGAAGGAACATGGGTGAAATCTGTAACAACTGCGGTACATCAATTGACATTAGTGGACTACAGAAATCTTATGGGGGATATGACCTATATTGCAAAACATGTGGTAATCAATGGCATAAAAACTAGTTAGTTATCAATTTCTCTACGTTTTTCAATCTCATATTTAGTCCCGAATGGCTCAAGAGTTATTTCATCAACATGCCAATTTTCAGGTAAAGAAAGTGGATCTTCAATTACATCCGCGCCAATTACATCAATTAAAGTAGTGCGGAATTCTTCTATACCATCACCACTTATTGCGCAGAGTAAATGTTTGGCATCATCTGGTATTTGTTTGAGTAAATCTGATTTTGAATGAGCAACAATTATCGGTCTTTCAGTTACTAAACGTCTTACTTCTTGAAGAAGATTTAGCTGTTCCTCAAGAGAGGTCCCCCCCGTTTCACTTGCATCAATAAGGAAAACTAAAACATCACCCACATTTTCTAATGCAGCAATTGCCTGCATTTCTATCAAATTCCTTTCTTCCATTGGCCTATCTAGTAATCCAGGAGTATCAACCATCTGATATGGCCGTCTTCTGTGAATAAAATGCCCCAAATGGAGCTGTTTAGTAGTAAATGGATACGCGGCGACCTCGGGGTCACCTGAAGATAAGGCGCTAATTAATGCAGATTTCCCCACATTTGGTGAACCTGCTACAACTATAATAGGTTCCGCCGGATCCACAGAAGGTAACTTTCTGAGTATTTCTCTAGCTTCACCAAGCCATAATATTTGAGGTGATATCTGATGAACAATTGAAGAAATACGGCCATATGCATGCCGTCTTGCTTCATGAAAACCCTCTATATTCCTCAAACGAAGAATTTTTGCCTCTGATTCTCCAGATATTTTCCGTACTCTTTCGGCAGCCCACTGAATTGCTCCAAGACTTTTACGATAGTCATCATTACCGACTGCTGCATCGATCAAAGCTCTATCAAATTCAGAAAGTGCATTTAGGCTCGGCCACTTATCAACCCATGTTCTAAGTGTCGTATCAATTGTATCCGATGCCGATTGAGTCATCCGTACCATCTGCTTTCTTACTCGGTGATACTTGTCTGGATCTTCGACTAAATCCGCCTGTTTGGATGCCTTGCGAAATGCCTTATCAAGAATTTCTTGAGGGAAAAGAACTGTTGGAATACTCCGCCACTGTGGTGATGCCATGGTCTCTCTCCTTATCTGCCGCCTATACCATCCCACTTCAAGGCAACAGTCATTTGTGTTTTTTTACTTACAATCTTTGAACCCGTTGGCTTTTCTATGACATAGTTAACCGAAGGGCATGAGCACAGAGAGGCGTGGCGGAAAAATTACTGACCTACCAGAATGGGCTAGAAGAATACATCAAGAATATGGGGCACCTGAATTAGTTGAACTTCAGGATGTATTTCTTGGTTCATTAATTAAGAGAAAATCGGGTTTAAGGAAAGATGATTTAATTGAGATATTACTGGATAGTAGGGCTTTACCGAACAACTCAGATCCATATATCAGAGGCATGTTAGTAGGGACATCAAGAAATGTAGTGGAAATTTTAGATGAAGACGGAGATTTTCGCTCAATTGCAAGAGATGTAATAGTTGAATTGCGTTTAATCACTCATCTAAGAAAACCATATATCGAAGACAGAGAACTTTTGACATTTGAAAAGGAAGATATGCGTAGACGTTCTAATTTACATGAAGCAGCAGAGCGCCAAGCAGATGGTGGAGACGACAATCACGTGTGGGATTAAAATGGTTGAGGAAAAGGATTTGTCCTCTAAAGATTGCATTCCTTGTAAAGGCGGAGTACCCTCATTAACAGACAATGAAATGAGTAAGTTAATTGTCAATCTAAATAATAACTGGAAGATTCTTGAAGGCCACCATCTAGAAAGAATTTGGACATTCGATAACTTTAAACAGGCATTAAAATTCACAAATAGCGCAGGAAACATCTGTGAAGAACAGAATCATCATGCTGATTTTGAACTAGGGTGGGGGAGAGTTGTGACGAAAATCTATACACATAAAATAGATGGTTTAGTGGAATCTGATTTCATCCTAGCTTCCAAATTTGACCAAATTTGAGGTATACTAATGACTAAAATTAGAAAACACGTGTTTGTTTGTGTAAATGAAAGAGATGAGGAGAATCAAAAAGGATGTTGTTCATCAAAAAACTCTTTAGAAATTATGACTAAACTTAAGCGTATGACAAAAAAATCAGGTATGAAAGACATAAGAGTCAATAAAGCAGGTTGCTTAAGCAATTGTGAGAAAGGGGTTTCTTGTGTCATATATCCAGAGGGGACGTGGTACACTATCCCAAATGAAGAACAAGCGATAATTAAGATTGCAGAGCATATTCTTGGAGGAGAAATTGCATCTGATTACTTGATGTTAGAATAACAGAGGCGAGAATATATGAAAAAAGTGATATATCCAAAAATTGGCGGGCCCGATTCAATACAAATAGTTGAAGACGAATTAGATTTTCCGGAAGAAAATCAAGTCAAAGTTAGAGTACACAGGGCGGGAATTAATTTTGCAGACCTGATGATGCGGCAGGGATTATATGGATCAAATCCTGATTTCCCTTTCACTCCTGGATATGAAGTTTCAGGAGAAATTATAGAACTTGGAAAAATGGATAATGGGCTTCAGATAGGCCAGAGAGTCATAGCAATGACTGGATTTGGAGGATATTCGGAAGAAGTTGTAGTGGATTCCAGCAGAGTTGTTCCGATACCTGACAATATCAGTTTCGATCAAGCAGCTGCTATGCCAGTAACGTATGGAACTGCATACCATATGCTAGTATATTTAGGAGGGCTGAAGAAAGGAGATAGCGTACTAGTACACCATGCAGCAGGAGGTGTTGGAACTGCTGCTGCTCAAATTTGTAAAGCATATGGAGCGGGATTAATTATTGGAACTGCATCCGAATCAAAAAAAGAATTTGTAGAGTCTTTGGGGATGCGTTTTGTAAATCGAGATAAAGAAGATTTCGTTGAAGTTTGTAAAAATATGACAGGAGGAAAAGGCGTGCATCAAGCAATAGATCCAGTAGCTGGAAAACATTTGATGAGATCATATAATGCATTAAGAAATGGCGGTAAATTACATTGTTTTGGCGCGTCTTCAGCAGTGCCTAATGAAAAAAGATCAATCCTTGCTGCAATTAGAATGTGGAAGAACACTCCGAAATTTGACCCAATGAAGATGATGAACTCGAATAAATCAGTATTTGGAGTACATATGGGCAGAATGGAGGATGAAGAAATTTTCACAAATCACCTTTTAAAATTGGGAGAACTGATGATTCAAGGAAAAATAGACCCAATCATTGATTCGGTTTGGAGATTCGACAAGGTTGCAGAAGCACAAATGCATATTCATAATCGTAAAAACAAAGGAAAAGTGCTTCTAGACTTCTCACCTAAGTGATTAAAATTAAGAATCTGCTATAATTGAGCCATTGAAAGTTAGTTCATGATTAGGAATCATTTGACTACCCCATGCAGCCTCAACTTTCACGCCAACTTCTTGATATGCTTCTGAATTGATAACTTTGTCTAGAGTTTCTTGGTCCGGCCAGTATGATACGGCTATTATTCTCTCGGAATCTTCGGCCAATGTTGTTCGCTCACAACCATTTGCCATTGCTAAATCTAGGAAATTTCTCCATCCATTCACTTGTTCATTAGTTAACTTTTTTGTGTTTCCTTTCAAAACACTCCAGACCCTCATAATCATATCGTTGAATTAGGGGGTTAGGTTAAGAGAGTTACCCCGAATATTATTTTCATAATTTAACAGGTCGAGTTGCGCCACATGCCTGACATTTGAGTACAGTAGTTCTATCTTCTTTGATAAAGCGAGTATCAGGAGCCTTGCATTGGCCGCACAAAATATAGGATTTAACATATGATACTATTTTTTCTTTAATTCTTTTAGGGGGGACACGCCCTTTGAATAAAACTCTTACTTGTTCTCTTGTTCCAGATGTACCAAGTTCGTTAATAAGAAATTGGTAAACATGATTTGCATCTCTGTCCATAGCATCAACTATAGCTGCGAAATTACGCAATATTGTTTGATTACCTTCAATCAGAATTTCTGGTTCGGGCATAGTCCATCTTGATCTTTCACTAATATTTTTGGGGATACGCTCACGAGCGCGTTCTAGCAAGGACTCATACTCGAAGTCAACCATTGGTCTGCCGAGAAGAGCACCCTTTTTCACCCCACCGACTGAAAATCCCTGATAGAGAAGCGTAAAATGCCTACTAGCACAGCGAATACTATGGATGAAGCAGTAGAAGTCAAAGTTGCAAGAACTCATGAAGATGCTTTGCTCCCAACTAAAGGAAGTATTTATGCAGCAGGATGGGATTTATACTCACTTGAAGATACAATAGTTAGACGTAGAAGCAGTACAATGGTTAGAACCGGTTTGCATGTGGCAATTCCGGAAGGTTATGAAGGACAAGTTAGAGCACGATCATCACTCGGCAAGAAGGGATTAATTCTTCCACATAGTATAGGGACAATTGATGCAGATTATAGGGGTGAGTTATTTGTTTTAATGACATGGATTGGAGAGGGAGAGTCTTATCTAATTCTGAAAAATGAACGAATAGCGCAATTACTAATAACACCAATTCCCAAATCAAAATTCACAGAAGTATCCATAAAAGATCTTGGTGAAACAGAGAGAGGAGAGGGTGGTTTTGGTTCAACAGGGAGATTTTGATTCTGAATTTAAGTGTTAAAAAACAAAATATCAGAGATAGTTTGTTTCCGATGGCTTGATACAGGGCGGATTCTAGGACAAAACGATGACACTAAGCGTAGACGAACTTCGTGCCAAAGTACAAGAAGATCGTAACAAAGGTTTGAACACACAACAAATAGCAGATGAATTATCACTTTCCCAGACTACAATTCGGTGGTTATCAACTGAAAAATATTCCAATAATATAGTTTCAGAAGATCGCCCTACGGATGTGCAAGTAGGTTGGAGATCAGTGGCAGTAAAAGCCAGCAGAATAGAAGCAATTTCGTACATATTTGCTGATATTATAGAAGAAGAAATAGGAGACGAAGTAGATACAATTGTTGGTATAAGTATCAATGGTATACCTTTTGCACAGGCTATTGCAGGGCAATTAGATTTAGATTTGGCAGTAAGTCGTTCAATTAGTGAAGAAGAAGGTGCTCACATTTCAGAAATTTTTGCTAATGTATCAGGAAAAATGGTAGTTGTAGTTGATGATGTAGTATCATCAGGAACCACATTAAAGAAAACAATCAATAATCTAAGAAAGGCAGGGGCTGATGTCAGACTTTGTTTAGTTCTAGCAAATAAATCTGAGGCTAATGCTCTTGAAGGAGTACCACTACGTGGATTAGTTAGAGTAGTGACTGTTTGAGGCAGAAATATGCACTGGGCTGATCATACCGCAATGCGGCTTTCAGAAAAACATAATTCACAAGTAATCGCTTCGGGAATTACACCCTCGGGAGAATTTCATATCGGACATCTTCGAGAAATATTAACTGCAGAGATGATTCATAGAGCATGCTTAGACGCTGATATAAATTCAGAATATATATTCATAGTTGACTCAATGGACCCTCTTAGAAGAGTCTATAGTTTTCTTTCTGATGAATATCAAAAATACATAGGATGTCCACTAGTAAATATTCCAGCACCAAATTCAGATGGCACCCCTAATCATAAAGGTGATAATTACGCGAATCATTTCCTTGAACCATTCTTAGAGGCCTTAAGAGAAATTGGAGTCCGCCCCAAAGTAGTGATGAATCACAAAACCTATGAAGAAGGTGGATTTGCTGAGAAGATTGATTTAGCTATAAAATATAAAGATAAAATTCATGAAATAATTGAAGAAATTTCAGGTAGGGAATTACCTGACGGATGGTTTCCATACAATCCTATAGGTAGTGATGGAAGCATGGATGGAGTAAAAGTAACTGGATATGAAAAACCATATATTTTCTGGATAGATAAACATGGTATCGAAGGGAAAGCAGATATCAGAAAGGCAGAGGGAAAAATGCCTTGGAGAGTCGATTGGGCTGCAAGATGGGGGATTCATGGAATAACATGTGAACCAGCTGGTAAAGACCATGGTGCAGCAGGAGGTAGTTTTGATACTGGTATTCCAATTTGTAAACTATTAGGAGATGAACCACCTGGAAAAATGGTCTATGAATGGATACAGCTGAAAGGAGCCGGCCCTATGTCAAGTTCAAGTGGAAATATAATTGGTCCTATAGAGGCATTAAATTTAGTTCCACCCGAGATTTTAAGGTATGTGATTGCTAGAACTAAAGTTAAGAAACATATTGATTTTGATACCGGGTCGTCACTTTTTGAAACTGCTGATGAATACGAAAGACTAGTGTCTAACCCTCCCTCTGGAGAAACACTGAGTAAAAAGAAGAAAGTCGCGAGAGCTACCATATTGGGTTCTCTGAGGCATAGTCAGGTCAATAGAGGAGAAGATGCATCTGAGTCCATTGCTGGTGTTTCATTTCGCCATTTGGCAATGTTAGCACAAATTAAATCTAATGATCAAGACATATGGAATTCATTGAATAAAAGTAAACATATTGATGGTAAACCTAACAAGGCATTGATTGGAAGATTGTCAAGAATGAGAAATTGGATAGGTGGAAAGCATTTCCCTGAAGATGCAAGAATAAAAATTCAAGAAGAAATGAATGAAGAGACGAAAGAAAAACTAACAGAAGAACAAATAATATTCCTCTCCAATTTATCGGAAAAATTAGAGAATTGTGAATGGTACGATGAAGAAATAAATGAGAAAATAAGAGAAGCTACAGCAGAAATCGAGATTAGTCGAAGAGAAGGATATGTAGCACTCTATATGTTGATATTAGGAACTGAATTTGGTCCGAGAATTGCTTCAATAATTGCAGAATTAGGAAAAGATGTGACGATGCAAATATTCTCAAAATCACTCTAAAGTGAACCAATCTTGAGCAGTCTGGGCTCAGGAATTCCATCCATGGCTTCTGCTATGGCAAGAACTTCCATTCGAGCACCCGCCATGGTAGTTACAAATGGGATATTGAGTTCAACTGCCAATCTCCTCATCATATTACCATCAAGAACTGCCCCCCCAGTATTTCGAGGAGTATTGATAATAAGGTGAATCTTTCCTTGACGCATGAGATCTAAAGCATCAGGAGTCATACCTTCTGCTATCCTGTAACAAGTTTCTACTTCTAATCCACCTTTATCTCGCAACACACTAGCAGTACCTCTAGTAGCATATATTTTAAAACCTAAATCAATCAATGATTTAGTCTGATTAATAATTGAATCTTTATCCTTATCTTTTACGGTAATGTATACGCCACCTTCTGTAGGTACAGGAGATTCTGTAGCTAACCTAGCTTTCAGATAGGCTGCGGATGCTCTCTCATGGCTACCCATCACCTCTCCTGTAGATTTCATTTCTGGGCCAGGAGCAGGATCAAGTCCTCTAAGTTTAATGAAAGGAAATACTGGTGCTTTAACACATACTGCATCGGTCTGAGGTTTGGGGATATTAAGATCAGATAATTTTTCGCCGAGTGCCACCATGGCGGCAATTCTTGCTAAAGGGACTCCGGTGGCCTTAGCAACAAAAGGGAAAGTCCTAGATCCTCTAGGATTGACCTCTAAAACATACAATACTTCTTCACGGATCGCAAATTGGATATTATAACAGCCTCGAATTCCAAGTTCGAGACCTATGGTCCTAGTCCATTCTTCTACCTGTTTCAAGATATTATCAGACACATTTTGAGGAGGAATGAAGCATGTTGAATCACCAGAGTGTATACCTGCCTCCTCTAAATGTTCCATAATGGCTCCAATTAGGACCTCTCGGCCATCACATACTGCATCGACATCAAGCTCCATAGCATTACCAAGATATTCATCAACCAGTAATGGTTTTTCAGGAGATAGATATGCGTCTTCCATATAAGTTTCTAATTGACGGTTTGAAGAAAGAATTTCCATCCCCCTACCCCCAAGAACATATGATGGTCGGATTAAAACAGGATAGCCAATTTCTCTTACTGCCTCACGCACTTCATCCGAATTAGATGCGGTTTGACCATTAGGCATTCTCAAATTATTTCTTTGAGAGAACGATTCAAATCTTTCTCTATCACTTGCTTCATCAACCGCCTCAGGAGTTGTTCCTTCGATTATCAAATCAAGACCTAATGTAGATAAATGTGTTAAATTATTTAATAATGGTAAAGCGAGATTTATAGCAGTTTGGCCTCCAAACTGTAGTAAAATACCATGAGCATCTTCACGAAGAAGTATCTCACTAACCGATTCAAGAGTCAATGGATCAAAGTATAGTCTATCACTTGTATCAAAATCAGTAGATACTGTCTCAGGGTTGTTATTGATAATAATCGCTTCATGGCCTAAATCTTGTATGGCACCTACGGCATGGACACATCCATAATCAAATTCTATACCTTGGCCGATTCTAATAGGTCCACTCCCAACGACAACTATTCTTTTCTTACCATTATGGGAAAGATTAGGAACATAATCAATTCCTACGGATTCAGAACCACATTCGTAGGTAGTATAGTAATATGGAGTGATAGCAGCAAACTCAGCAGCACAAGAATCAACCATTCTGAACCTAGGATGAATCCCTAACTCATGCCTACGTAAAGTGACAGAGTGCTCATCTTCTCCTATTGGTAGTTGTTTGTAACCGGAGGCAGGGAATCCACATAAAGCATCGGCAATATGTAAATCTGAAAAACCGCAACCTTTCCATGAACGCATCTCTTTAGATGGAATTTGAGATGGAGTTAGGCCTAATTCACCTACGGCTCGTATTTCAGTTTCAACTGCAGCCATTCGTTCAAAACGATGTAAAAACCATCGAGTAATTCCGCCAGTTAAATCACGTACATCTTCTATTGAATAACCTCTTCTAAATGCTTCGAAAAGAGCCCCCATTCTTCGATCAGTAGGTATTCTCAACCAATCAACCAGTATAGCCTCGGGTAACGCTTGGGATGCCCTCTCATCCATTGTTTCTCCACCAGATGCATCGGCTAATGTCAAAGGTCGTGGATGTGGTTGTCCGTATTCAAGACTAGCCCAAGCTTTGAGAAAAGCCTCTTCGAAACAGCGACCTATTGCCATTACTTCACCTGTAGACTTCATAGAGGTGCCAATTGTTCTATCTGCGGTCCTAAACTTATCAAAAGGCCAGCGGGGAATTTTTACAACACAATAATCTAAAGTTGGTTCAAAGGCAGCAGTTGTACCATCTCCTGTGATAGGATTTGGAAGTTCGTCAAGAGTGTAACCTACAGCGATTAAAGCAGCCATTCGTGCTATTGGATACCCTGTTGCTTTCGAAGCTAAGGCTGAAGAACGAGATACACGAGGATTGACTTCTATTACACGATACTCACCATTATTTTGATTAACAGCAAATTGAACATTGCACCCTCCCTTAATATTCAGTCGTCTAATTAATTTCAAAGCGGCATTTCTTAATTTTTGATGATCACGATCGGAAAGTGTTTGTTGAGGTGCTACTACAACTGATTCACCTGTGTGTATACCCATAGGGTCAAGGTTTTCCATAGTACAAACAATTATTGCGTTGTCTGCATCATCTCTCATAACTTCATACTCATGCTCTTGCCAGCCCAATACACTCACTTCAATTAAAACCTGACCTATGGCTGAATGAAGTATTCCTTGACTAGCAATTTCGACCAATTCGCCCATGTTGAAAGCAGTTCCACCACCTAAACCACCTAGAGTGAACGCAGGTCGTATTAGAAGAGGGAAACCACCAAGTATATTTGCTGCTTTAATTACTTCATCAATAGAATCACATGCAATTGCTTGACACACAGGAAGGTCTATTTCTTCACAGACTTGCTTAAACAAGTCTCTATCTTCAGCCTCGTCGATAGATGCTAAATTACAGCCAATTAATTCAACACCTAATTCATCGAGTGAGCCGTCATGTGCTAGTGCCATAGCTATATTCAAAGCAGTTTGACCGCCCATTCCTGCAAGGATAGCATCGGGTTTTTCTATTTCTAATATCCTTTTTACAACTTCAGGTAATAATGGTTCAATATATATTCGGTCTGCCATTTCAGGGTCATTCTGTATCGTTGCAGGGTTAGAATTAATCAAAATCACTTCATAACCATCTGCTCTTAATGCCCTACATGCTTGTGAACCTGAAAAATCAAACTCAGCGGCTTGACCAATTCTGATTGGTCCACTTCCAAGAATAACTATTCTTTCTAAGTCATCTCGTCGAGGCATTATTTCCTACCTCTCAAAGTTTTTGTAACTTTAGTAGCGATTAAATCTTGTTTTACAATCTCAGAAAATCTGTCAAATAAAGGAGCCGCATCATGAGGGCCAGGGCAAGCCTCAGGGTGGAACTGTACCGTAAATGAAGATTTATCGACTAAGTCAAGACCTTCAACGGTTCTATCATTCGCATTGACATATCTAACTTTAAAATCTGCACCAAGTACATTGTTACCTTTTTCAGAACATGCACCACTTGGGTGTGGAGCAAGCATTCCTTTTTCAGGATCTTCAACAGCAAAACCATGATTTTGACTAGTTATGAGAACTCGGCCACTTTGTAAATCTATTACTGGTTGATTCGCACCTCTATGGCCATATTTTAGTTTGTATGTTCTAAGCCCTGCAGCTAAACCCATTAATTGGTGACCAAGACATATACCCATTACAGGTAAGTCTGCCCTTACAGCCGAAGAAAGTGTTTCTCTAGCAATTGTTGCTACACCAGGATGAGCAGGATCACCAGGACCATTCGAAGAAAAGAATGCATTAGGAGACCATAGATCGATTATCTCATCAAATGGCATATTAGCAGGACACCAAACTACTTCGAATCGGCGACATAACTCTCGGAGAATATTAAATTTGACACCACAATCAATTGCTGCGAGACGAGGTAAGAGATTGCCATCAACATCAGTTGCCCCTTCGTTCAAAAGTACTGCTTGAGGGCATGTGACTTCAGCAACTAGATCTTGAGAATCGGGGGGTGTAATATTATCAAGGATCGATCTCATTTCTTGTTCTTTCTCTAAAGGCCCAAATACACAAAGAATTGTCCCCTGCTCTCTAACTCTTCTTGTCAAAGATCTTGTATCAATTCCTTCAATTCCCGGAACTCCATGGGACGATAAGAGTTGATGTACACTCCCTATAGAATCTCGATGATCAGGAACTCGCATCAATTGCCGACAAATTACTCCGCGGGGCCAAACCCCTGATGATTCAGAACTGCTAGCGTGAATTCCATAATTTCCAAGAAGTGGCCAAGTAAATGTCAGAACCTGCCCCGCGAATGAAGGATCCGTAAGACTTTCTTGGTATCCGCACATACCAGTAGTAAATACCAACTCACCTTGTGCGATAGTTTCGGCGCCAAATAAATACCCTCGAAATCGAGTTCCATCGGCTAATAAAAGTAGCCCAGGGGTTAAACTTGCAGGTTGAACATCATTGGAATCTAGGAGGATATCCGCAGCATCAACGAATATTGGAGGGTTCTTTACACCCAAAACATCAGCCCCGGGAGAGAACCCTCTACCCGGTGTCGACTTCGACATCAACGATACTGCCGGAACCCGATTATTAATCATTGATGTTGAATAATCTGTCCAGAAACTCTTCTATTTTTTTTATTCTTCTCCGGAATTCACTACTTGCTTCCTAACAGCATTAGGAATAACTCGTAATTCACCACCAGAAAAGTGACTTTGGTCATCAATAGGACCTACTAAAGAATCAAGGAAAATAGCCAATGCCGCCACTTCTGAATGTGGCTGATTGCCTATGGATACATTGTGATCTGCTAATCGATAAACTTCGCCTGGAACTTTAGTGCCACCTACTACTACAATCATAGGTCTCTCTAGACTAATTTTAGGCAAAGCCTCTTTCCATGATTCTCCATACATAGTCAGATGAATAATCGTACCAGGCTGACCATCGCCACAGTCTTTGGAAAATCTTCGAAGAAGGCCTAATGGTTTTTCTTCGTATTGGCATTGAAAATTGCCACCAAATCTTTTAGATACTGAATTCCACGTTTCTAAGGCAGAGGGGTCTTCTTCGCCTGCTAGATATATTTCAGCGGCACCGAAGGCCCTAGCAGTTAATCCTAGGTGAGATGTAATTCGTTTATCCCTCTCTCTCCTATGACCCAAACGAAGCACGCTCAGGTGTGGCATTCTAGCAGCACTCATATTCCCTATGCGAGAGGTGACTCTTCATCAGCATGACCCTCATAGAGAGTGGTGTTCTGAGAAGGGAATATATCTACATCATTAGAAAGTAGCCAAGTTCTTACCCACTGAAGAAGTAATGCATCGAAGAAGAATTTTGTTGCAAAATGTAGTAATATGGATAAAATTAATAATCTGCCACTCGCAAATATTGCGTTCTGTAAAACCATATCGCCTATATCAAAAGCAAGCTTGCCGAATGGCTCTAGAATGTAAAAAGCACCAAGAATTACTAGAATCCCTGCTATATTAGATAAAAATGCGTTCCCTTGCTCTCTGCCAATTGACATTACTAAAGTTGCTAATAATGCAATAACCGGGACAATTATGCTTAATTCAGAGAATTCAAAACCACCAATCATTGAGAGGGGAATAGAGGAGTCACCCAGTCTATCAGAGCCCTTTTCTACAGATATCCACCATAGTAATATTGCCATTATTAACATTGCACCTGAAATCCGCCCTCTTTGAAATATCATATCTCTAATATCATGTCTGTTTTGAGGTTGTAATCTTTGAATAATTGACTCCATCATTTCTAATGAAGATTGATTCATAGAATCTCCATCTATAGAAGAAGAAACAGAGTTAGAGGTGGTTGTTATACCACCATCAAGTGTATCGTCTCCAATAACCATTGTTGGATTGCCGCTACATCACATCATAAAGGATTGCTTGAATCGAGGCACCAATATGGCTGACTGGAGACCCCTGATGCTTCGCCGGAATGACGGTTTTCCACGAATAATGGGGGTACTAAACATCACTCCTGACTCATTCTATGCAAATTCAAGATTATCTAATGTAGCAGAAACTCTAGAAGTTGCTACTATGATGATTGAAAATGGTGCTGATTGGTTAGATATAGGAGGAGAATCTACAAGACCCGGCGCTAAAGCAATTGATTCTGCCGAAGAAATTGCACGGATTTTACCAATAATACGTGCAGTAAGAGGAAGGTTTCCAAAAATAGGAATTTCAGTAGATACGAGAAGAGCGAAAGTTGCTGAAGCCGCACTAGATGAAGGAGCAGATATGATCAATGATGTATCTGCACTGAGTGATCCGAGAATGATAGAAGTAATAAAATCAAGAAATTGCCCAATTTGCATTATGCACATGGAGGGTTTACCTGAAAATATGCAAAATAATCCTGAATATAAAAATGTAGTCACAGAAGTCAAAAAGATGCTTTCTGAAAAAGTAAAAATTTTAACTGATGCAGGAGTGAAACCCGAACAAATAATTGGGGACCCCGGCATAGGTTTTGGGAAATTATTAGAACATAATATTGCTCTTTTATCAGCAGGAAGAGAAATCATTCCACTAAAAGATATGAGGTTGATGTGGGGGGTTAGTAGAAAACGTATGTTCTCTGATTTACTTGGTAGAATCGAGGCTGAAGATAGGCTTGCAGGGACTTTGGGGATTGCAGCGATGGCAAAATCAAGAGCCGTCGATATCATCAGAGTACATGATGTCCGAGAGCATACAGACCTGTTTAGAGCTATGTCTGCATTGGAGGGTTTTTGATGCCAGAAAATACAAAAAATATCATAGATATTGATGAAAATCTTCGTTTACTTGGGACTGCTCATGTAAGCACTACATCAGTAAATCTGGTTAAAAATCAGATTGCCGAATATAATCCGGATATTATTGCGGTGGAACTTTGTGAATCAAGATTAGCATCGTTAAAGACGCCGGAAGGGATTGATAATGAAGATTTATTGAAAATCATTAGCGATGGAAAGTCGGCTATGATTATACTGCAATCCGCTCTATCTGTTCAACAAAGAAAAATGGGAATAGATGCAGGAGAAAAACCTGGAGCAGAGTTATTGGCTGCAATCAATATTGCAGAAGAAGGAAATATTCCTGTTGAATTAATAGATAGAGATGTAATTATTACACTGAGAAGAGCATGGCATAAAATGGGCCTAAGAGAGAAAATACGGGCACTTGATGCATTGTTAGGTGAAGATGAGGGTGATGATTTTGATTTGGAAGAATTACTTGAAGATAGTGATTTACTTAGTAATATGATGGAAGAAGTTTACAAAATTGCCCCTAATGCAGGTTACGTACTAATAGACGAAAGAGATGCCTTTCTAAGTGCGAGAATTCAACAAATACGTAGTAAAGGAAAGATTTTGGCAGTAGTAGGAGCAGGACATTTATCTGGAATCCAAGAAAATCTGAAGAAACCAGCAATGGAATCCATATCTAGATTATCTAAACTAAATGAACAACCTAAGAAACCCAATTGGCCAAAATATTTGATGTTAGCAATACCAATTTTCCTCGCTGCGGCGATAGGTCGAAGCGCGTATAATGGAGATTTTGCTACAGTATGGGATTCAGTATCAATATGGTTAGTATTGAATGCCACCCTTACTGGACTCGGTGTAATTATTGCAAGAGGACATCCTCTCTCAATAATTGTAGGGGCATTAGCGTCGCCAATAACTTCTCTAAACCCAAGTCTCGCTGCAGGTTGGTTTGCAGGTTATACTCAACTCAAAATGGCACCCCCAACGGGGAAGGATGCTTCGGATTTTCTAGAATTTCCCAGTTTCTTTAGTATGTTCTTTAGAAATAAAGTAGGCAGAGTAATAATGGTCACAGCTTTAGGGAATTTAGGCTCAACTGCTGGCACTTTCTTAGCAGCAGGTATGATCTCCTTTGGATGGTTCTAATGAAAATTGGTGAAAAGAATGAGTAAGAATATAGGCATAAGTATAGCAATTATAATTGCCATTATTGCGTATTTCACGAACATGGTCCTATCAAGTCAAGAAATCAGTATAGGATCCAGTACCTTAGCATTGATTTTAGGTTCTATTATAGCATATTATATCCCCAATACTGAGAATGGGGGGCGCTGGATGATTAGTATGATAATGCCTATCGCAATAATATTACTAGGATTTGGACTTAACTTATCGACCTTTTTTGTACCTGAAATAGGATTAGTTGGTTTTGCTGCTGCATTTATTACTGCAATAACTAGTTTCATGATATGTTATGTCGTTGGCAGATATCTAAAGTTGGATTTAGAAATATGTGTAGCACTTGGCACCGGAGGCGCAATATGTGGCAATAGTGCAGTAGTAGCAGTATCCCCAGGTTTAAAATTAAAAGAAGAAAGAGTTGCAGTAATACTGGCGATAATTAACTTACTAGGATTGATTACTTTCTTACTACTTCCATTATTAACTACTATTCTTGGTTTATCGGAAGAACAAGGCGGTATTTGGGCTGGTTCAGTAATTCATGCAGTCCCTCAGGCGATTGCAGCAGGGGAAGCAATTGGACCAGAGGCGATGGTAATAGCTACTGCTGTGAAATTGTCTAGAGTTTCGCTCCTAGTCATCATAGTACCACTATGCGCTTTGTTGGGAAATAGAATCAACAAAGAGGACGGAGAGGGAACATCAGTTGGAACAATACCATACTTTGTACCAGGATTCGTCATTGCTGCAATACTATCAACTTGGGTTTTACCAACTAACTTGTCAAATATTTTAGAAATTATGGGAAAATATTTGTTGTTGCCATTACTCGCATCAGTTGGATTTTTTATTACTAAAGAAAGTATGAAAGATGCAGGTGGGGCTATTCTTCTGGTGGGTATCATAGCAACCGTTTCAATGTTAGTTAGTAGCTACACAACAATAATCATATTATCATAAATAATCATATATTAGTGGAGAAAACATGGATCCAAATACCATTCTGGCAATTTTTCTTATCCTTATTACTGGTCTTATTTTCTCGCCACTTGGGTTAGGTGGTGGAGTTATATTTATGCCAATTCTTCACTACCTACTAGGATGGGATATAAAATTGGCGATATTAGGGTCATTAATACTGGTTTGGTCTGTCGCGATGGGGAGTCAGATTGCTCATAAAAAAGAAGGTTATGGAGATTTAAAAGCGGCTAAAAAAGGGAGTTTTTTTGCAATACCCGGCGCCATAATTGGGACTATGGTTGGATATTTACTGATTGAAACAATTAGCGATATTACTATCAAAATAATGGCTTTATCAATAGTATCTTGGATATTATACAAAGCAATAGTTAGAATGTTAACTCGAGAGGACATTACTGGACAAGCCATAGGAGAGATGAATGAGAGATACTGGTCTACCGGTGTTTTCTTTGGAGGAATGTCATCGGGTCTACTGGGAATTGGAGGAGGAGGAATCTTCGTCACGATGAATCGGAATTATGGGGGATTTGATACTAAATCATCAGCAGGAACGTCATTCATGTTAGCGGCTATGGTGGTCCCCACGGCGATTCTTTCACATATCATTATTGATGGTTCGGCATTCGAAATATATGAACAGGCAACAGTATATGCTGTCATCATACCTTTCTTAGTTGCTTCATTATCATTTAGTGGTGCGAAATATGCAATAAATTACCTACCTGTAAGATTCATTACGAGTTTATTCATAATGATAATATCGCTCAGTATGATAAAATATATTCAAGAGATCATATTGATTATAATTTAAATTGATTCGATGACCATAGCAATTCCTTGACCCCCACCGATACATGCTGTTGCTACTCCATATTTGCCATCACATCTTTTTAATTCATGAGCAAGTGTAAGAACAAGTCGTGTCCCAGTTGCTGCTAGAGGGTGACCTAACCCTACGGCGCCTCCGTTGACATTGACTTTGTCAATATCTAAACCTAAATCATTGATGCAAGCTACTGCCTGTCCTGCAAAAGCCTCATTAATTTCCCAACGATCTATATCATCAACTGAAAGTCCGGCTTTTTCTAAAGCTAGACGGCTGCTAGGTACTGGACCATATGCCATAATTACAGGATCAAGACCCACGATACCCCACGAAACTATCCTTGCTAATGGTGAATCACCATCAGATTCCGCTTGGGATGCTGACTTGATAACTACGGCAGCAGCGCCATCTACTATGCCACTTGCATTACCTGCTGTAACTAGACTCTCTGGACCAAAAGCAGTCCTTAGTTGCGCTAATGATTCGGGAGTACAATCTAATACAACGTGATCTTCATCTTTATGCCCAACATCACCAACAGCAACTATCTCTTTTTCCCAAATATCATTGGATATAGAAGAAGCAGTTCGTGAATGAGAAAGCGCTGCAAATTCATCAGTTTCTTTACGAGTTACACCTTTTCTTCGACAAAGTTCATCAGAAGTTTGCGCCATGAAAGAACCGCACATTCCATCTAGCAGGTTTGTGAAAAGATAATCCTCCATGTCTTTCTCTAAAGTCATCCCTTCTTTGGGTGGCCTAGCTAGTTTGTAGGCATCCCTCATTCCACGTAAAACATGAGGTGCTTGCGATAGATTTTCCATGCCACCAGAAACAACAGTTGAAGCCTCACCGAGCATAATCATTTGTGCACCCGTTACAATTGACTGAACCCCAGAACCGCAAAGTCGAGAAATGGTAAGCATGGGAACCTCCTGAGGGATGCCTGCGCCTAATCCTGCATGTCTTGCGCCAAAGATTGCCTGATCGCAAGTCTGTAAAGCATATCCCATTACAACATGGTCTACGCTTTCAGGATTGGTGCCAGTTTTTTCTAATGCACCTTTAATTGCAATTTCACCCAGTTTCAGAGCACTTGTATCTTTCAATAATCCACCAGGTAAGCCATCACCTCGTTTCCCTCCATGCCATTCACAAAAAGGGGTCCGAGCGCCGCCTACAATTACTACATCTTGAACAACCATGATGGTCCGAGATGTAAGTCATTCATGAGGATAACTGTCCAGTTAGGACAAGGTCTCATTCATTAGTTGTATCATCACCAGTTAATGAACCAAGATAATCCGGTAGGTCTACACCTGCCATTCTTGCAACATCATGAATAGGGGGTAAACTTTGTACTAAACTACTTACAAAATTACTTGTTGCAGATGAGCCATCAGCATTATTTCCGCCGTCCCATACAGTTACCTTATCGATCTTCATGTTACGAATAGCTTCAACTTGGGCTGCAACAATGCTCTCGATTTTCTCAACCATAAGAAGAGTAGCTGCTGCTTTAGTGTCTCCTCCTGCGCTTTGGACTAATCCAGCATAACCACTAGCTTTAGCATCCAATACTTGCTTAATACCTGCTGCTTCTGCTTCATACCTAGCAAGAATTGCATCCGCGTCTCCGCGAGCAATGCGTCGAAGACGTTCTGCTTCTGCTTCTGCAGAAATTTCAATTTGTTGTTTCTGGATTTGTTCACGTACAATTTCACTTGCCTGTAATCTTGCTTCTTCTTCCTTGAAGAAAGCACGCTGAATCTCTGCTTCCGCTTGGGCTGCAGCAACTGCTGCACGCTGTTTTGCGGCGGCTTCAATCTCAGCCAGATCAGCATCGGAATTCTTGACTATGGCCGTTGCAGCGTTCTCACCAGATACAGCTAATGCCTCTTGATTACCAACATATACACGCTGATCTGCTTCAGCGGTCTTACGACCTTTTTCTGCTTCAGCCAAATTTTCAGCAACTTGGATCTCACGTGCTCTGTTTGCTTTCGCTGCACCTACAGCACCATCTCTCTCTGCGTTTGCAACGTCAATACGTGCATTCTCAACAGCAGTTGATGCTGCTTTCTTACCGATACTCTCGATATAATCGGATTCATCGGTGATATCTACTAGGTTAACGTTAATCAGATGAATTCCAATCTTTTGCAACTCTGTATCAACATTAGTTCTAATCCTCTCAAGGAATGTGTCTCTGTCTTGGTTGATTTGCTCAATTGTTAGAGATGCCACCGTTAAACGAAGTTGACCAAAAATAATTTCTTTGGCCATTTCTTCGATTTGATTAGGTGATAGTTGCAGTAAACGCTCTGCGGCGTTAGTCATAATTGCTGGTTCAGTACTAATGCCTACAGTAAAAGTACTTGGAACATTGATTCTAATGTTCTGCATTGATAGTGCATTTCTTAAATCGATATTTATGGTAATAGGGGTTAGAGATAGGAAAGAATAGTCCTGAATTAATGGCCAAACTAATGTAGCACCGCCATGTATTGTTCTGGATGCTGCGCCTTTAGAGGTACGGCCATAAACTACCATAATCTTATCAGGAGGGCATCTTTTGTATCGCTGTGCGAAAAATATTGTAGTAGCCACTAGGACTAAAACGATTGCAAAGATCATTATTGTTGCTATTCCGGAGCTGCCATCTGCCATAGTAAATCGTATCGTTTGAATCAGAACTAGGTGATGAAGTCTTTGCCTGCGTCATCTGCCACATAAAAAGAAAAATTATTTTCTTTTAACGATAAGGGTAGAAGAAATTACGTCTATCACTTCTGCAAAATCACCCGTAGCCATTGCTTGTCCATCTTCCGTTTTTGCATTATATGTCCTCATAGCATTACCCGATTCAACTTGAATTTGGCCAACTCCACCGTCAGGGATTCGGAGATAAATTGTTCCAACTGAACCAATTGAATCATCCATATCAATTGTCCCATCTGATTGAAGTGATACGAATAATTGAAATAATTTACCAGTACCATACATAGATCCAAAACCAGTCAATGAACCTACTACAATCGCTAATGAAGTTTGATCTGAATCACTTTGTAGTATATACAGCCCACCAAGGCCGAAAAACATCATAAAAGCCATGATTCCTTGGAACGTTAGTGCCTTGAATGATGCGTCGGCACCCATAGCATCGAAATCAGTACCAAATATCCCATCGAATAGATCTGCAGCGATTCCACCAATCATCATTAATGAAAACCAGAGAAGGAAAAGTATCCCTCCTAAGACTGCAGAAGATGCGAAAATTAACTCTAGACCGCCTCCACCTTCATAACCAACAAAAGAAAGTAAATCAAAGTCTGCGAGTGATGCCATGTACTAGGCTACAAAGAGTAGTGCATTTCACCCCTTCGGCTGCATCGAGGGTTTAGCCTCATTATTTATGCTGTTTTCTTTCAGCCATATATCTCTCTAAATTAAAGATAGGACCCACCGAAAGACCTGCAATAATTGCAGAAAGAATCTTATTACTCGTAATATCGTATGCAAAAATACCAACAAGTGCTATAATCATAGGTATAAATAAACGTCTTAAAAAAATATGATAACCGCCAAATAACTCATAAGCAGGATTATCAATTGCATTATCGACTAAGTCAGGAAAGCCTTTTTTCTGACTGGACATTGTTGACACCGAATCATAGATCTGCTAACCAAAAGATTGCTCCAATTACAGTCAGACCGATGGGTATAATGTACCACATGACTTTTGTTGCTACTGGACTAGCATCTACGAATTTTAGTTCACCTGATGAGTCATCACGGATAAGATTAGTTTTTTCTAGTTTAGAGTAGGTGTCAGTAAGTTCTGACTGGTGTTTTGATAAAAATATTAGAAAATAAATAGCCATAACAATAGTTCCACCACCGGTTCCTTGCAATAATATCGATAGAAAACCTGTAAGCAGATCATCGCCAATCATAATTTGAGCAAGCCCTAACATAACAAGAATCAATGAGTCCATTCGCGCCATAACGTGTATTCCGAGAAGGTGATATGAAATCAATCCTTTGCCGGCACGTATTATGAAAAGTACTCAAGACATGCTACTTGGTTTAGATTCCCAGATTGCCCACGTGCCCTTAGCAGTAGCAATAATTTTTCCATCTTGATTCAATAAAATTCCATCACAATGAGCTAGGTTTTTACCACGGCGTAAAACCTTTCCTTCGGCTACTAACATATCCCCCACATTTGCAGCATTCAGAAAGGAAATGTCCAACTGTGCCGTAGCACACCACTCTTCTCTTTTTATCAAAGACACAAGAGCGCCCCCTAGAGCACTGTCAAGCATTGTTGAATGTAAGCCGCCGTGGGCGACTCCTCCTGCATTGAGGTGATCTGCAGATACAGTACAAGTTACTGAACAAGTACCATTACCGAATTGTGCTCCAGTAACTCCCAATGATTCGCAGACTCCTGATAATTTCATTGAAGGAATATAGTTTTCTGAACCATAAATTTCGTCTGTCATTTATCCGCCTCTCCTGTTTGAACTGCCCATAATCGTGAATAAATGCCATTTTTTCTAATCAATTCATTATGAGTACCGACTTCAGATATCTCTCCAGAATCTAATACAATTATCGTATCAGCATTCCTTATTGTCGATAAACGATGAGCAATAATCAAGGTAGTCCTATTAACAGAGATCTTCTCTATTGAGCGTTGTAAAGCAGCTTCAGTCTCATTATCTACATTACTAGTAGCCTCATCAAGAACAAGGATAGGTGCATTTTTCAAGACCGCTCGGGCAATCGCTAATCTTTGTCTTTGACCGCCTGAAAGTTTATGGCCATCTTCGCCAATATTAGTTTCTATCCCATTAGGTAATTCTGAAATGAAACCTGTAGCTTCAGCAATACCTGCTGCATATTCTATCTGTTCGAAAGAAGAATCAGGATTGCCATAAGCAATATTTTCCTTGACGGACCCCGGGAAAAGTGTCGTATTCTGTGAAACAAGAGCGATAGTTCCCCTAAGTGACTCAAGTTTCAGATCTCGGATATTATTTCCATCAATTTCGACCGTTCCAGATAATGGGTCGTGAAATCTCATCAAAAGACGAGTGAGCGTAGTCTTACCTGAACCCGTGGAGCCTACTAAACCAACAGTTGTGCCTGCTTTGACTTCGAAGTTTATATCATTAAGAACTGATTCACGGCCAGGATAAGTGAATTTAATGTCCTTGAAGGCGATTTCGCCTTGAATATCAGTTAATATTCCATCACCCTCAATTATACCAATTTTCGTATCAACCAAATCTAAAACTCTCGTAGTAGATGCCATAGCTCTTTGATACAAATCAAAAGTCTGCCCAAGCCGAGTTAGCGGCCAAAGAAGTCTCTGAGTAATGAATACAAGTATTGCATAGGCACCTACATCCAATTCGCCATCTAAAGCCATCCAACCACCTACAAGCATATTGGCAGAAAATGCAAATAAAATTGCCATGCGAATTAATGGAACAAATGAGGCTGAAAGACGAATAGCATCCCTGTTAGCAGTCCTATAAGATCCAGATGCTAAATTGACTCTTTGAGCCTCCCTACTCTCAGCAGTAAATGACTTGATTGTAGTAATTCCTTGAAGATTATTGTTCAATAAGGCATTTAACTCACCAACCTCTTCTCTAACTTTCTTATATCTTATACCAATTCTACGTTGGAAGACAAATGATCCTATGACGATAATGGGGACGGGGATAACCGCGAGTAAAGCAACTTGTGGAGCCAAAATAAACATAATAGTACCAACTACTATAATTGTAGTTGCAAGTTGTAAAAGATCGTTAGCACCCTGATCTAGAAACCTTTCAAGTTGGTTGACATCATCATTTAATATTGACATCAATCCGCCGGTTGATTGCTCTGAAAACCACTGCATTTCTAAATTCTGAATGTGATTATATGCATCCATTCGTAATTCATGTTGAGCAGTTTGGGCAAGATTCCGCCACAATATTCCCCACCAATACTCAAACAAAGATTCGAGTATCCAGATAATTACAGTTATCCCAACTAAAATTAGGAATTGTTCATGAGGGTCACGATACCAAGTCGATAGGAATGAGTCTTCACGTTGAACAACAACATCAATGGCCATACCGATAAGTATAGGAGGTGCAAGATCCCAAAATTTATTCAAAATTGAGCATAAAGAGGCTAAAATAACTGTTAATCGATGATGTTTCAGATGTGACAGTAGGCGTCTTAAAGGATGACCGCCCTGTTCCATAACTATTCGTTAATTCGAAGGTGTTTCAATGTGACCCTATAGATTTGTGAATTAAAGAAAATCATTAGTCCATGTATTGGCCCAAATATCAAACACAGAAATAGTAACATCAGCAGTTGAATTAGTTCTAATATTATAGTAATCACCACCTGATACGAAATTATCTAAATCTACATCCATCCAATAAAATTCCCACCAAGTTCCATCATCAATAGTAATATTCAATATAACATCGTTAAAATTCATAGATGACAAGGATGCAGTATTGTTCTGAATATCTGTCCTTACATGAAATTCAAGTTCAGAAGGTTCGACTTCTGAAACGCCATTTGGAATTGTACCCGACCAGATTCGGATACTATCATAAACTACGAAATTATTACCGGGGATAAACTGAATAGGGGTTCTTGGAAGATTTTCTTGCAGATTTATTGATGCAGAATCACCAATATCGACAGATAAGGAAAAGTCCGTACCTGCTCCATCATAAATCTCTATACCCAATATCATAGGAGGAGAGCCTCCTAATTCGAGAATAATTGTGTGTGTCCCATTGGTTCCGGTAGCTACTTGCTGGAGTGATAGTAAATCGCCTGTGATTTGCCAATCTAAATCAGCAAATTCAGTAGTATCAAAAGCGAAAGGAGGCCATAAACCATCAGGATTTTCACTAGCAAGTCTAGCTATTTCGTAGAATGGGTCTTTATATTCAGGAAGAGCATCTCTGCCTTCATACCACACATTTCCTATTCTTACATTTGTGATATCTGTGCCTTCGATTACTTCAGTATCTACTGCGGCGTTAGCAATATTATATCTTAGGGCAATGGAACTAAGATTTTTTACCCCATCCTTACCGACACTCCAATCAATTGAGACTCTCTCATTCTGGATCTCTATTACAGAAGAAGTCTCAATCCTGAGTATCTCATAATCATCTGATAACTTGAGGACATTGAAGGAATCAGGAAGAGCTAATATAGCATTAAGCGTCTCCGAAGAAAGAGGGAAACAGTCCTCCTCTTCACACAGATTTAATGGTGCTATAAGACACCCAGATAGACTAGAGGAAAACAAAATAAGGCCTATCAACACTACCCTCATGATTAACGGCGAGAGTTAATCAGTCAAGAGATTATGGAAGATTTGATACTAATTTTCTCAAATACTGGAGCGTTGTCCCTATATGCAATGCCCATTGACGAGTAATCCAAGAAGGGGGTCTTATAGTGTCAAACAATATTTTAGTAGTGTATAAGAAAAACTTCGAAGACGTACATGATAAGGCATTGGATGAAGTGAGAAAGACTCTAGATTCATTGAGTCATAATATGTCTATTCAAGTGAATTACTCTGCTAGAGAGAAGGTGAACCGTACTGATTTTATAGGACGTGATTTAGTAGTAGTATTGGGAGGAGATGGGACTCTCACATCGATTGCCCATTCAGTAGATGAGAACACTCCAGTAATGGGTGTTAATAGCCACCCAAGAGAACTTGACAATGATGGATCATATGGATTCTATATGGGCAGCGACCCAAATAACTTCAATGAAGATATTCAAAAAGCTCTATCGGGTGAAGCAATTGTCAACATTTTACCAAGATTACAAGCAGAAATTTGCACAACAAGTGGTAATATAATTCGCTCTGACCCTGCACTAAATGATTTATTACTAGCTAATACTCACCAATATCAACCTTCAAAGTATAGACTGCAAAGAAAAGAGGATGGTATAAATTCAGAAATTAATTGTGTGCAATATTCTTCCGGGTGCTTGTTTTCTACATTCCTTGGCCAGGGTGCTTGGTATAGGCATATCAATAACATAGAGGGAATTACTTTTCCTGAAAAAGAAATTGATGAGAACTACTTGTTTGTTTCAAGAGATTTACCGCGTAATGAGAGAAGAGAGGATGGAACTTATTGGGCTTGGACAAATCAACCAACCACTTTCACTAGTGATATGCACCGAGGGTATGTAGTTGCAGATGGTTGGGATGAAACGCATTTCACTAGAGGAGCAACTATTTCTGTAAGCCTGAATGGGCCTACCCTAAAATTACTAACTTTCAGAAGCACAATATACGATCGTGTCGCATATTGGATAGACGCTTAAAGAATCTGTTCTAAAAATAATTTAGTTCTTTCATGCTCAGGATTGGAGAAGAACTCGTCAGGGCTTTTTTCCTCAATAAGGTGACCTTCGTCGAATAGGATACATCGATCGGCGACCTCCTTGGCAAATCCCATTTCGTGAGTAACTACAATCATTGTAATATCTCGCTTCGCAAGATCAATCATAACATCGAGAACTTCCTTAATCATTTCAGGATCGAGAGCCGAAGTCGGCTCGTCGAAGAGCATGATTTTTGGGTCCATTGCTAAGGCACGAGCGATGGCTACACGTTGTTGTTGCCCTCCAGATAGACCGCTTGGATACTTGAAAGCCTGCTCGGGGATCCCAACTCTCTCTAGTAGTTTCAACGCCTTAGCTTCGGCTTCCCTCTTGGACTGCCCCTTGACCTTCATGGGGGCTAATGTGATGTTCTCCATGATGGTGAGGTGTGGGAAAAGGTTGAATTGTTGAAACACGAATCCGATCTCAGAACGAACGTACTTCAAATCAGACACGGTCGTATCATCGTCAACAGTAATGCCGTCGATGACAATTGTACCTCCACTATGTGGTTGTAGGCGATTGAGTGTTCTAATGAAGGTTGACTTACCCGAACCCGATGGACCTAAAATAACGATAATTTCGCCTCTCTTCACTTCAATATCGATCCCTTTTAGGGCCCAAAAGTCACCAAAATTAACCTTTACTCCCTTTGTATCAATAATCGTCTGTCCGTACTTAATTCCTGGTTTATCGCCCTTGTCGTATCCACTCATGTTGCTTCGCCTCCTCCTTCTCTGACCAGACCAAGACCCTTCTCAATCTTCATTGAGACCCTGGAAAGGTAGAATGCGAAAACCCAGAAAACTAGGGCGGTGACGTATAATGGCTCTAGGAAATTACCTAAGAAACGCAAGTCTGTGGCTGGTAAGTCTTTAGCCAGTTTGAAGAAGTCGAGTATGTTGATGATGAATAGCAGCGTAGTATCCTTCCATAGACCAATGAACACGCTGACGATTGAAGGGAGGGTTGTTCTGACTGCGTTAGGCAACTCAACCTGTAACTTGGTCTGGAAGGGAGATAATCCAAGAGCGATAGCCGCCTCTTTCTGACCAGAGTCAACAGCCTGAAGACCGCCTCTAAGGACCTCTGCGATATAGCAACCGCCGAACACCCCGAACATCAGGAGCATTCTGATGATGTCCTCCGCATCATAGAATGGATCCATCAAATCAGGCATTAGGAAGACTGCAAACCATAGCCAGCAGATTAGAGGACCTGACCTGACTAATTCGATTAGTGCGATTGATGGTATGCTGAAGAATGGCTGGTCGCTCTGCCTGCCGAATGCTAGAATCACGCCTATTCCGAAGCCGAGGACACATCCAGCAGTTGCTACGATGAGGTTGACGAAGAGGCCCCCCCATTGGGATGCCTCGATACCGTCTCCAGCCAATTTATCGAGAGTGGTTGGAACAAAGTCTCCAGCAATTACTGCATCTCGCATTGTTTGTGGAGCTACTCCGCCGAGTGCTGCTGCTGCATCCTTCACAAATTCTGGTGGATTCATAATAAAAATCGCGAAGAAGAAGGTGGCCACAGCCCCTATTGAAATATACATCCTCAATCGAACGGCCTTGTACTCCTCTGAAATAGAGCAATAGTAGTAGGAAAATCCGTATGCCAGATAACCTATCAACATAGCCGTCGCTAGATTCGTCAAAGGAACTACTCTGTGGTAGTTGATTTCAGTAGGAGTCCACGCTACAAGC
>TARA_B110001454_G_scaffold158569_1_pt1 | contig 35610 bp, 33 predicted proteins | sample TARA_B110001454 | Tara Oceans TARA_B110001454 (sample SAMEA4397004) | marine metagenome | biome: Polar Biome; feature: [MES] marine water layer (ENVO:01000295) within the mesopelagic zone...; material: water (ENVO:00002006), including particulate matter (ENVO:01000060) such... | reverse complement strand
TTCCAATAGATTTTAGCTTCTTAGCCGCAAGCTAAGGAGCCAGTTCTAGTCACCTAAATCAAAAAGAACGACTTCATTTGGTCCGGGAAGATGTTCTGTATCCAGACTGTCTTCCGAATAGTCCTCGAATTCCTCGAGGGTATAAATACCCTCTACGATAAAACGTTTGATATCAATCGCCTTAAGTGCAGGATCCAAGCTTCTAATTTTTTGGGTAAATAAATCTCTCGCTTCTTTGGTCGATTTAGCCCAAACAGAAACATGTCCTTCAAGATCATTGTTCGCAATACTAAATGCCACCACAAAGATTGGCTTTTTTTCCTTTTTTTTCATACCAATGCAGCTTACACGATTTTTAAAATCCGCCATAGCAAAATTGTTGACCAAAGTAAGGCTTAGTAATCCAATCGTAGCATGCGACCTCCAAACTCTAACGACAATAAAAAAAAATCAATGTTAGTATACATCGTCGCCTCCCTACTGTTAGGCCTGTCACTTTTTGTGAGGGTCTATAACCTTGATGGGAAATTCTATTGGATTGATGAAGTTTCGAGTTCATTTGCAATCACGGGGCATTGGCCAGAACATATCGAGCAGCAGCTGAGCCAAAAAGTTGGTCAGATTATTTCAATCGGGCAATTTCAAGACTTTTTAGAGCATAAACCTATATCTGACACCGGACCATTGGTATCATCGTTGTTAAAACGCGATCCGCAACACTCACCGCTCTATTTTATCTTAGCTCAAAAGTGGGCGACTATTTTTGGCGCTAGCCCACAGAGTCTACGAATGGCTTCCGCTTTTTTAAGTTTCTTAGGCATACCCATTTTCGTATGGCTATGCATTGAGCTATTCGGATCGTTACTGGCGGGCATGGTAGGACTAGGTATTGTAGCCATTGCCCCATTTCCCGTTCTATTCAGTCAGCAAAACAGAGAGTACGGCATGTGGTTCACTCTGTGCGCCCTTTCCACGGTTATTCTGCTGTTAGCAAATCGAAAAAACACGTATCCCTACTGGGTCGCTTACGGTTTTTCTGTTGCTGTGAGTTTGTACACATTTTTATTTTCTCTTCCATTCTTGGTTAGTCATCTATTATTTCAACGGATTGAATTAAAGAAATATTCTGACTCAAGATTTCGAAGGTTTATTATTGCCTTTTCTTTAGGAATTCTGGCTTACACGCCATGGCTGATAAATATATTTATAAATAGAGAACAAGTATTAAGGTTGAACGATTGGTCCTCAAAATATCTAGATCCCGCCATTTATCTTCAAGGTCTTCTGCTTAACGTATCAAGGCTATTTGTAGATTTCGGATTACCTTCATTTAAGCCCCTGCCATGGAAACATTTGGAATTGTTGTTACCAATTTTAATAGCCGTAGCTATCGCAATTACAAGCTTATCCCTATCAGCAAGACGTCTAACTCATTCAAAACGGATTCTTATTATTTCGATGTTTGCCATTCCAATTTTATTTCTTTTTTTGATGGATATCGTTGCAGGAAAAGGTATACACGCACTTGTTGCGAGGCAGCTAATGCCGTCATGGATGGCAATCTATCTGTCTGTGACCTTTTCCGTAACCTTCGGATTGAATTCAAAATCTTTTACGAAAAATGGATTCGCATTTGGTGCACTAATCTTGGTTCTGATATTTGAAACTATTTCGATGATGTCCTATTTGCCAGAGCGACAATGGTGGACATTAAAACCGAAACCCATTTTTAATGACGTCCTTGTGATTGAATCTACAAATCCAGATTTGTTGATTGTCACGGAATCAGAAATCGAGCTCAAAGAATTTCTTTCCATTGGCTACAGTTTAAAGCCAGAACTCCCTTTACTGGCACTTAACGAAAACGACATCCTCCCTAACTTAGACAAATTTCAGAAAATAACTCTTTACCACCCTAGTCAGCGACTATTAGAAAAAATTAAAAGTAATTTCGCTACAGAAGAGATTTCCAAAGAAATTTGGCTTGTACGTAGCCGGTTCTGACATAAAACAGGTTTGTAAAACCGGACCTTCCATTGCATGGCAATCACACGTTATCAACTCCTTTCAAAAGAAAAAAAATCCTTATGGAGTGTACACAGATGTGAACAGAAGTACGGTGATAACAAGCCATCTCTTTGACCCAACACTGCCTCCCAGTTACGACAGTCATCAACAAGGAGATACTATGAAATTTGTTTTCGCATTTATTTTATTACTAACAGCAATCGCTTTTTCTGAACCATTTGAGGCGTCACAGATTCCAGCAGAGACACCACGACCATTTGGTGCATTCACTTATGGAAACTATCTTTACGTTACGATTCCTGGTGATTGCAACAAACAAGGCGCACATCTGGAAGTCAGTAGCCTTTGCAACAAAAACCGCTTAACTCGCAATTTAGCACTCAGCTGCGAGGTTAATTTAAATATTGTTTCCACGCTGATGTACTGCACGACTATGGTACACGCCCCAAAAGTCTTTATGTTCGATTTAGCTAATGAACCAATTGCGCCCGAAGCCCGCGAACTTGTGATTCAGAGTGGAAGTCATTCCATCACTGTACCCGTAAATCGCTAGTTGATATCATCCTAGTGTAGGGTGATAATTGCCTATACTAGGAACGACTATGCCACTATTTACAGTGATACTTTTGTTTACATCCATCACATTTGCACAAAATCTGGTTCCAGGTATATGGAAAGCAACCGTAAGAGTAAAATTACTTGGCATTCCGCTGCCCACCAATGAACAGAAGGAATGTGTACGCCCCAAAGATATTAAAAATATAAAGACTGTAGTTTCAGAGGCGCTAGAAAAAAATGGTTGCAAGTTAAAAGAATGGAAACTTAAAAAGCAAAAATTAGATGCTCAGATTCAATGTAAAACCGAAGACCTAGATGCGGCCGGAAAATTGACTGGCACAATCAAAGAAAAGAGTTACGATCTGGCCGGCACTGCCGAAGGCTACTACCAAAGTAAAATCCCAACCAAGGCCGAAATCAGCCTAAAAGGCGAATGGTTAGGCTTTTGCTCTGAAAAATATTAGTCATCGCCCCTTAAGCGAAAAATCATAGTTTCGCCTGAATTGACATATATCTCAAATATATAATAAAATTACGTAGTATATCTTAAAACGATACAAAAAAATACGGAGGGTATTTATGAGCCCATGGATCAATTATCACCACCTTTTTTATTTCAAAACCATCGCAGAAGAGGGCACTGTCTCTAAGGCCGCTGAAAAACTTCGCGTCGGACAACCCTCTTTGTCCGCGCAATTAAAGCAATTTGAAGCAACGCTCGGAGTGCAACTTTTCGAACGGCAACATAAAAAACTCATCCTTACCGAACAAGGCAAAGTCGCGTTAGACTATTCCAAAAGTATTTTTCGTATGGGGTCTGAAATGTTCGAAGTTTTACATGATCGCCTTAAGCCTTTAAAACCTTCGCTTCACCTGGGCGCTTTGGATAGCGTGCCGAAACAGATCGTCCTCCAGCTCGTTAAACATGCTTTCAGAATTTCGCCCTGCCAAATTACGTTATCTGAAGGTAAACCAGACGAGCTTTTGAGAGAACTCACTGCTCATCGAATGGATCTCATGGTCACAAACTTCTTGCCTAGCGGAATAGACGCCAAGGGGCTCTACCCAAGATCTATCACAAAAAAGAATGTGGCCATTTACGGGGCCCCGAAATTCAAATCACTACGAAAAGGTTTTCCAAAATCTATTTCCGGGGTTCCGATGATTTTACCAACTTATGATAGCCAGTTGAGGCAAGATTTAGACCACTGGGCCAAAACTCATCAGATAGAACTTAATATAGTGATCGAAAGCCAAGACATCTCGGTCAAAAAACTTTTGGCCATAAATGAAATGGGTCTAGTGGCCACGGCTACACACACCGTCACAGGACAGATTTTAAGAGGCGAACTTATCGAGATTGGTCAACTGAAAGGCGTTTACGAAGAACTGTATCTCCTGACGGCACAACGGAAAATTGAAAACCCTATCGCGGCCAAACTAAAGTCGTCATTTTTAGTATAGTTAAAATGAATACAAAATAGAGTTATTATATATTTTAATGATTCAGTATTACTCCGTAGACTCGTTGTTAAGTGAGAGCGTTATGCTTGCACTTCTATCAAAAGGAGGATACGAATGGTCACTTCAAAACAGAATGCTTTAAAACCACTTCTCGCTTCGAGAGACGGTGTGCACCTGACAGCTTATTTGGTCAATCGCGCAGACTTGATTGATATTAAATCACAGCTAAGAACAGCCATCGAAGAAGCCAATGAATGGCTTTCTCCAGCAATGACCGACGACGACAGGAAGAGGTTTCTTGAACCTCTCGAATCACTACTCGCAGATGCGAGTGTGTTTCGACAAATGAAAGGCAACATCGGACTTTTCCGAAACGAAGTCTCGTTTCGAATTCTAAATATTCCCGTAGACGTTGAACCCAGTTGCCAAGTAGCCACCAGTTTTCATGTTAAGCCCCTCCTTAGATGGCTACAAGGTGATCAAGATTTTATCTTTTTAGGGTCAGAGAAAAACAAAGCCCACCTCTATTTTGGAAATCAAGACTCGTTTAAATTGATCGAAACGATTTGGTTTGACGGCGCCTCCTCACCCAGTTCTTCGAAGCCCAAGACCACACAAGCCGGAAAAATAAAAAAAGAAAATGTACATGTTTGGTTAAACGATTGGATTGACGAACTCACAAAGAAATCTAGACCAAAATTATTTTTGGCGGGAGATAAAAAAGTCATTCAGTCAGTATGTAAGCATGTAAAATATAAAAACATAATTACTACGCCAATATCTAATATATATATCGACAGTCTTTCCATTAAAGCGTGTCAAACCATTCGTAAAGTTCTTAAAAGTGATTCCGCAAAGTCACTAGAACGAGCATTACTTGAATTCAGATTTGCCGAAAGAGGAAATCGAGTTAAAAAAAATATTTTTCAAATTTCCAAAGCCGTGGTCCAAGGCAAAGTTCGAAAACTCGTTGTCACCGACGAGCTCAGCATTTTCGGTAAAATCGATCTAAAATCCGGCGGCCTCGCCATTCATCCTTTTGACCTCGATCACGAGGACGATTGCATACTCGATGATTTAGCTCAACTAGTTTTAGGCCAAGGCGGAGAAGTTATTGTCGCCAAACGAAATGAAATTCCAAATGGACGCCCCATACTGGCCATTTTAGATGATGACGATGAAAATATAGAAAAGATGGAAGACTTTCACTATCGAGATCTCGCGGAACGCTTTGGGTGAAAACATATACAGATTCAAAAAAAGGAGTTAAATATGATTCTGGTAAAATTTAAAAACCTAGAAAAGTCCGAAATGGCCCGAAACGCCGTTCACGACAGAATTGAAGACCTTGTCGAAAAATTCTCCGATCTGAAAGAGAGCAAAATTCATGTGACACTGGATATGCAAAACTCACCAGTTCAGGTCGGTCCGGATCTGTTTAAAGTCAAACTTCACGTATATCAAGGTCGCTTTGATGGTGTTACAGTTGAAAAATCAAATTCCAATTTGTACGTAGCTTTGGCCGATGTGGTGGACCACATGCTAGAGGTTCTAAATCGATACGGTGACCGGCAACGCACGAAAGAAAGAAAAAAGGCCAGAGCACTGACCAAATACAAAGAATTTGACCCCCAAATTGAAAGTGAAAAACGTGAATGACCCATTTCGCTGGTTTCGATTTTATTATTCTTTTCTTTGTTCTGGGAGGCTTTGCCTCCTGGATCAATTCAGACCTAGAAATTCCAGAACCTATATCTAAATTTTTGTCGATATTTTTACTACTGGCATTGGGTTTAAAGGGCGGACATGAAGTGCAAAGCGCTGACAATCTGACCGGCTTCACAACTACGCTGTCGCTGGGAATTGTTTCGTGTGTCGCTCTACCCATAGTTATGTTCTATTTACTGAAAAACAAACTTAGCATCGGAAATGCAGCGGCCATTTCGGCATCATACGGTTCCGTCAGCGCCGTCACTTTTATAACGGCCCAAGGCCTACTAACCAACAAAGGTATGATTTTTAGCGGGTTTATGGTAGCGATCATGGCCTTAATGGAGATTCCCGGGATTCTGATTGGCGCCTATCTTTATAAAAAACATACCAAGAGCCTGGCTTTTGGAAAATCAATTTTTTTAAATATCTTGTCAGCAAAATCAGTGATTCTTTTACTGGGCGGTTTCATCATCGGCTTGCTTATGAATGATAAAACTTGGCTGGGTGTCTCCCCTATGTTTCAGGATTTATTCAAGGGTGCACTTGCTTTTTTCCTGCTCGACTTAGGCATCGCAGCTCAACGACGTATTCGCGAAGCCTGGACATTTAAAAGGGTTATCCTACCCATAGCAATACTCTTCCCATTATTTTGGGGAACGGTGTTTTTATTATTGGGCCATGCAGCCGGAGTCGCTCAGGGAGATCTCGTTCTACTGGGCACCTTGGTTGGCAGCGCTTCGTACATTGCCGCCCCAGCAGCTATGAGATCGCTGATTGTCGACTCTAACCCTAGCCTCTATTTAGCTTTGCCACTGGCTCTGACATTCCCATTTAATTTAGCTGTGGGCATACCTTTCTATATTGAGTTAAGCAGTTGGCTAGCTTGAAAATTTTAATTACAAGAGTCAGGTCTAAAATTGATATTATTTTTGCTAATTTAACAATTTGTGGAATCAATTGGACCTGAAACAGTGATATCTTCCGTCTTAAGGAAGTGCAGTACCGGAACGAAAACCATTACAACCGTTCTCCCTATTTTGTCACTACTGCCGACGTCCCTGTAAAGTGTCACTGAAGTAACTGTGGGTAGCCTCTCTGGCAACGTATAACGGCATACCTATTGTAAATTTGAAGATATGCGCCTAGGTCTTTTTATTCCTCTATGTATCCTAATTATTTTCGCTTTTAAATCCTCCTACGCGCTTGCGGATGATGTCTCAAAAAAAGACAATCTCTATGATCAAGTTGGTGAACTTCTTCAAAACGATTCTTACTTCCGCGCCGGCTGGACTTCATTATTAGAAAGCCTGAAAGCTAATTCCATTTCTGAAATCATCAGCTACAATGGTGGTCTAGCAACCGAAAACCTGGAACTGGCCGCACAATGGAATCGCGAGCTATACAAAATTTACGATGAATTGATCGTTGGTTTTGAAGATAAAATGCAAGGTCGCAGGCCGCTGATCCTGATTTCTGACGGCCCTAGTACTTCCATCGAAGTTGGGAAAATACACACTCAAAACATAATCGACGGTATTGCCAAACGGCTGAAACTTTCTACCCAAAGTCTTTACGTGATTGTCGTGTCAACCCGTACGCTGAATGAATTTGGTTCCGTTCGCGATCAAATCGCCGGGCAATTGGCGCATGAACTGACTCACATCAAAAATGGTGACCTAGATAAATCCGGTGCAAGTGGCTTTATCAGTCGTGCCCACTCTAAAGGAAACGAAACCGCTGCCGATCTGGGCGCCATTGAATTCTGCAAGGGGAAATTTTCTTTGCGTAGCCTGATCAACAATTTTTCAAGGCTTCAGGTGGTTCATTCAAATAAAAACAAACCATCGATAGTCAGTACTTTAACTCGAGCCCATCCCGCCGATGAAGTAAGGCAAAATTCGTCCGCCCTTTCTGCCATTGATTTATTAATGATGTATCCTCAGTACGATATCGCTGAAACCAAATTGAAAATTCCGCATTTCGGGTTGTATTCAAAAATCGACTACGCTAGTGCGGTCGAGCGCGCCCAAATAGTTCAAATACTTTTGTCGTCAAGTCATAAATTAAATGAATCTGAATTTATGAAATTAAAAATCTCCGTTCGCAAACTGACACCGCATGAATCCGTAGAAATCCAAAACGAAGTTTTAGATCGCGTAATGTCGCAACCATCAAAGGACATTTCTCTTAACGCTAGCACCGTTACCGATCTTTTAAAATTACCCAACAAGTTAGCAGAAATCGACCTACAAAATACTTTAACCGACTCTACGTTTGTTCGTTGGTTTGATCAGGTAGGAAAATTCATAAACGAGATCAATCTGGACATGCTTTCTTCAAAAGAAAGAGAGTCGTTGTTTAAACTTGTCCTGAAACCAGAAAACACCGACTACCTTATTCGTCACAGACAAGATGGGTCGGTAAAACAATTTTTTGAAAATGTTTTAGTTCCCATTTTCAAAGACACCGGAATGTGGGCCGTTTTTTTTGATAGTCCGCTATCGCTTGAATTAATTCGCCACCTAAAGCAATCATCACTGCCCGTTACCGAACACGAAGTCGTCAATCTAGAATCGATAACTCGACGACATTATACCTATTTTCAAAACCTACCGGGATCCCAATCTGTGTACTGGTATTACCAACAAGCCAAAAAAACCTATTACAGCCAGGTCAGTATCAACGCAACAAATTTAGGCAAAGACTTCGTCATCGATAGCATTTTAGAAACTCTACAGACCAAGGAACTCAAAGGTTTAGAAACCAAATTCCCCAAAACTATATCATTTGAAAATTATAAAAAAAAAGATGACGTCAAAAAACTCGTTCTCAGCCTGAGTCAAAATTTCGATTGGCAAATTGAATTTATTCAAAGGTTATCTTCACGTATCCCGCCATATTCTATTTTCCATAACGGGTTCGCGGGTGATTTTGATTTAAATGACGAAATAAAAAAAATATTCTATCGAACTCTGGCGTCTGAAAGGACAACCACGGAACAAAAAATATTAATTTTTAAGTTGTTACTAAAATCTAATATTCACTTTGATGGCAAAGGAATGAATTTCCTTAGCTCGGCCTACAAACAGTTTACTCCAGACCAACGACGCAGTTTGTTCTACCCAAAAGAATTGCTAGCATTGACGGATGACGACTTTAGTAAAATCCAACAAAAAGAGCATTCCGGCCACGAGCACAATAGTATATTGTTTCGGTCCGGTTCCTACTACGTTGAGCTTGTAGAGCTTTTTTACAAACGTGGCCTAGAGTTTCCTTTAACTGGCAAGGAACTAAGTCAGCTAATCAAATTTTTCGAAGCCACTGGACAGCACTATACGCTAAACACAAAGAGTCACGTCGTTAAATATTTAGTTTCTGAATTAATTAAGCATAAATCTGAAGTCCCATTCGAAGAATTTGCAAAAAGCTTTCAGATTCTTTTGAACCGTGTAGCCTACCCGGCTTCAAGGCCAGCGGTCCAACATGTCTTCCCCCATCAACTAGATGAATTTTCAAATGCATTTAAAGAATCGCTTCAACAAACAGGAACGTGGGATTTACGAACAGTGGCTAAATTTGCAGACCACAATGCCATGTTCCTTAACCTTTCCACCGCTTCGGTAGCCGAACTAATGGAAAAACATTTCGAGCAAATCTTAGCGATCGAAAATCGTGACTATAAGCTATCATCCGCTCAAAACATGTTTAAAGAATTTCGAAAAACCTACTACCTGCATGTTAGTCATCGAACGGCGTACTTAAATCTGTTTGAAAAATCGTTGGCATTGATGCAGGTGACTCCAGCTGAGTATAAAAGTTTCAGATCCAACGCGTTGGATGTCGATGGTCTTAGTTTGGATCGTCCAAGTATTTTGGATAAAATGCTAGTTGATTTTGGTGATGGCATTATCGAATGGACAATGAACCAAGAGCCTAAAAATCAACTAGAGTTTATTGACTATATAATGAACTCAGAAAAACCCTTGCCTGGATGGGTCACAGAGGAAACACAAAAAAAATCCCGAAATGGCGAAATTGCAGAATACGTATCAGATGTGCTAGAGAAAGTTGAAAATCTGAAAAGCATCTATCTTCGATCAGATCCCGTTATGCAATCGGCAGTGATCAGCTATTTCCTTACGAATAGTCGTCGGGGACTTTTACAGTCGACCACTCATGAGGATATTCTATTGAAGCGGTTAACCAAAGGTATGTCGCCCAATCAAACTGAAATGGTAATGGCATTCTATCGCGCGATGAAAAAAACAGAACCAAATTTCTACACCCACATGCTGTCACGGGCTGTTGTCCTGAAGAATCAAAATCGCGGAAAATCCACCGACCCTTCTCCGCTTTTAGTACCGGTAGTAGAGTATTTTGATGTCCCAGGAATTAAGCTTGCGCAACTGTCGCATTTCGGGTTTGACGGGGCCGAGAAAATGGAAGGCTTTGAAAAATTTTACGAATCGGCGGTAGTTCTTTCTAATTCGCAAATACTGGATCACATCGCCGAACTCTATGGTGATCGTTTTCCTGCTCAGTGGAGATTTATTAAACCGCTTGGTTTTGGTTCTGCCAATTATGCTGTTTTAATCTATGATGAAAATGAAAAACGCGAATTTGTTTTAAATATTCCAAGGAAAAATATTGCCGCAATATCCAGTCAAAAGTTTACGCACTTTCAAACGTTTTTGAATCATTTAAATAGTGAGCTTCAGGGTAAAGGAGAAGTTATAGAACTTTTGGGCGGTCTATCTAAATTCCTTAAGAGGTCCATGGAACTAGAATTCGATCGCGCCCGTGTATTCCAAAGAACCAAGCAAGCTTCAAATATATATCGAGGAAGGGCAAAAGGTTGGAAGTTCGTTCCGGTCCAGGTCGGTAACGTCGATGCAAACGGAGTCATCAGTATGAGTCGCGCTCAAGGCGAATCGTTGGCCAGTTTAGAAAAATCCAATCCAAAACTATTTCGAAAAAGCTCTGAAGCGATTGCCGATTTCTTGGGTGATCGACTATTAAATCAAAACGAGACCGTTCGCCTAAATACCAATGGCGACTGGCACCCGGGGCAATTTTTTGTTGATCGAACTACGTCACAATTTTCCATTTTAGATTTTGGACAAGAGTCAGAAATGACCGAAAACGAACTTATCTTCGCCAAAGACCTATTGACGATTCTTTCCGCCGATGAATTTGCAAAACATACCAATTTCGATCGCGACCAGGCGTTTGCACTATTACAAAAAAGCCTTTCCGAACACATGGGAGTTACACTTTCTGCAAAAAGATTAGATGGCTTCACACACGCTATGGATCGCTCGACATCCATGTCACGTTTTATTTACCTAGTTAGTTATCTGGAAAATCAAGGCATCCAAGTCCCGGTCACATCAGGGCACTGGATCAAAGAAGTAAATGCCATCCTAAATTTTGAACGCGAAGCGGGCGTGAAAAACAGATTCTCTGACAAATTAAAAACAGAACTTTTTAATCACCTACGGTCCCGCCGTCCCGATGTGAAAATCAAACTAAACTCCATCTGGGGCGACCGTATGGCTAGAATGAAATCGTTATTTACTCAGGCGAAACAAAAAACAGTATCCCTGTTTAGAAAACAAAAAGAAGCACCGACCGATGAATCTAATGCCTGTCTAAAATTTTACAAATGATATTATAGCGAGAAAAACCCTATTTTAGAGCGATGATACCGCAGTCCATGGACCAGATCCTAAACACAGAATGATTTCTTCGGCCTAAATATTTTTAGACGATTTTCCCGTAGAAGGAAAAATGGCGCGATATGCGCTAAAATCGACGGCGCCGGGAAACCATGTCGCCCTGCCAAGACCAAACCAGGAAACTATTTCCGAATGTTTGTAAAATCCAAATATTCCGTTGCTTCAGGATACTTTCGCCCTTAGAAGTGTCCTATGCATAATTTAACTAAAGAACAGATCATGGTCATTTCAGATTCTATGCGCCAAGAAAACGGCGCTACTCACGAAGAAGTTTCAAATTTATTGAAACGTGCAATGACCGTAGGGGATTTAAAAAAACTACTAACTACCGTTGACGATTCTCTTCCCGTTGAACTTGAAGTCATTATGGAAATTTCTGAAGATGGACAGTGCACGGCTCAGCCTGGTCTAGCGATTCATCATTATCAAGTTCAAAGTGGGGATGATGGGTACCCTCGATTAACTTTAGTCGGCGCTCAACCGCAAAACGTCGAGTTGTACGCAGAGGCCTTTGAGTTAGATCTTCCAGTGCAACCCAACTAAATTAGAGTCAATGAAAACCCAAGAACCAAATCCAATACTTCAACTCTTAAAGCAAAAAGAAGCGACTCAAAAGGCCGCTAAGAATTTTGGTTTCTTCGGTAAATCAAAACCCAGCGCATTTTCACGGCCCAGCAATTCCAGCCGACCAACACATCGTGGTGGCCGCAATGGTCACGGCAAACCGTAGATCGCTACCATTGGTGGTTCTGTTTTAATTGAGCGTTCTACCAGAGACTGGACGATATTGCCAGAAATGGGCCGATCCCGAGTCTATGCATTCAATCCAAAATCACCTCTCTTAAAACCAGTGAAAGAACCAAAGTGGAAAACCGCCACTGAAGAACAAATAGGTTGGACTCAATTTGAGTAAATTAAGTCTGAGTACACATAACCGTCCAATTCAGCAGTCAATATTGGAAAATCCTTGTTCGTAATGGTAACAACGATATGACGATTTACATTTGTTTTTGGGTCATGAAAATAGGTTTCAAATTGCACCGATGTTTCAAGCATACCAAAATCCTTCGACGAAAGAACCCCATGCCTATCCATAAAAACTCTTTGCTCCGCGGGAAGAACCAATTTTAAAATAGGTTCCCACTTAATGTCTCGTTGGCCATTTTTACGTTCTACCAACTGAACTTTTTGCCTATCACCCGACTTAGAAACAAAATCCAAATCTAAAACGTACTGACCATCTTGCATTGAATATTCGTAGTAGGCACAAAGAGGATTAATAGTTAGATGAAAGAACTTCTTTAATCGTATTTCAGCAGGACTCCATGAACCAGGCTTAACTGCATAATTTGGACTATTCGGGTTTACAATACTGAACCAGCACGTTCCACTTCGCTTGGAACTCGTATCCTGATTATAAGAAGCTCTCACCTTAAAAAGATCGGCCAAATAGAAATCGCTGCGGACCTTATCAAGAGTATAGTGCTGCCAAAAATTATTAGTCGTAACAAACCTTACATAAGAATCACGCATTAATGGAATTCGATCAGAATGAGAAAGTCCAAACACATGACCAAGTTCGTGCACAACCGTCAATTGCGTCGTCCAGCCATCAAATTCGCTCCATGTCTTTGGCCACATTAACTCTGGATCCAAGGCCAAAGGACCGCGTTCAGGAGCTAAATAAATAAAACCTTTACCACGAAGGTGTACTCGGTCGTAATCCGTCCTGACGGCCATCGCAATTTTTTTATCAATTCCGGAAAGGTTTTGAAGCTGCTCCAAACTTAAAACACCAAATTGAAAACGAAGATCAGTTGATGGAGCGCAGTCTTCGTAAGTAAACACCTGTTTACCAACTGGGAAGTCGGCATCTGCATAGTAGGACTCTGCGAACTGCCTAGTCCAAAATTTAAGAGCTCTTTCAACAATCATTTCTAGTTGTGGTTTTTTAAGGCTAAAGTTAGTTTCGTCAACTTGAATGCAGTAACGGACATTCTTGTTATTGTTTAAAAACCAAGGGTTATCGGTATCACTCTGGATTTGACCACCGCCTACGACCCAACCGCCCGCGTAGGAATAGCATGATCCAAACAACATACAAAGGATAAATAAATTTGTAAGTTTCATTTCTCGAACTCCTCTCTATTTTTCTACCTAAATTAGAACAGCATGGTGTTTCTACTGTTATATGGAGACTTGATTAAGTAAATTATTTAGTTAATAATTTTAATTAAATTGGTTAACTTTTTATTAACATCATATCACCCAGGATACTATGAGCGTGTTTGAAATTTCAAGCTATAAAGACATCATTAAATATAAAGTCGGATTACTAAAAAAAGTAAACTTTAAATACACTTTTGATTCACTCGCCAAGGCCATTGATGTCCATAAACCTTATTTATCGCGTGTCTTGAATCAAAAAGGGGACCTCAGCAGCGATCAAATTTATAAGTGTTCACGCTACCTAAAATTTAGCGATCTAGAGAAACAGTATTTCGCCTTAGTATACGAAGAAAACATCTCTACTTTGCCCGACAGAAAGTCCATGCTTACAAATGAAATGGATAAGATCCGCAGGAAAGCACTTAAAAGCGATGTTCTTTATCCTGAAACACCTCAAGATATCGAACGACCAGAAAATTATTTTTTAGATCCTTATCATGCCTTGGTACATATGCATTTACTTATCCCAAAGTACAAGAACAATACCGACCTAATTGCTGCAAAACTAAATTTATCAAAGCCTAAAGTGAACGAATACGTAGAAGCTCTACATGACATGCAAATCATTAATAAAACTGGCAGCGAAATCAAAATCATGAAGGAGTTTGTTCGTCTGCCCGATAGCTCTCACTTAATGACCTCGTTCAGAAATCTATCAAAATTGAAAGCCCTTGAAAAAATCACTCAACTCCCGAACGAGGACTATCTCTCTATGCACGTTTTCTTTGTGGCCGATAACTCCGGAAAACAGAAAATCCAGAAATTATTTTTAGATTTCCTTAACGAAGCTAAAAAAATAGCAGACAAATCAAAGTGTGAAGACGTTTATCAATTGAATTTTGACTTGTTGAAATGGAGCTAAGCAGCACCTCTTCCACGTCAAGGAAGTGGGCTACCAAATAGCGCCCTTTGCAATTAAAACCATTTTGAGCTTATAAAATCTAAAGTCCTCCGTTGTAGATTCTGTCTTTTTGTCATAATATGGCAGAAAGCGATACTAAGGTTTGTATGGAAGTATATATAAAAGAATCTCTAAATTCAGTTTTAGCAAATACGGATCACGACTTAATTGACTTTAATCTTTCGCTTTCTTATGAAGAACGACTGTTAAATCATCAGCGCTCACTAGACACAATAAACGAATTACTAAAGGCACGAGTACAAATTTATGGAGAATCTGAATCTTCTACTCAAACGCCTTCTTGATGCCAAAATCGACTTTGTACTGATTGGCGGATATGCCGCCGTTGTACATGGAGCATCCCAGGTCACTCACGATCTGGATATTTGCGCCGTTATTACAGAAGAACAACTTGTAAAACTAAAAGCGGCACTCAAGGGACTAGATCCTAAACACAGAATGAATCCTTCGGCTCAATTATCTTTGGACGATTTCCCAGCCGAAGGAAAGACCATAGACAACTACTATCTAAGAACTACAGCAGGAGTTTTGGATATCTTAAAAGAAGTTTCAATTGTCGGAGATTTTGAAAAGTTAAAATCTAATGCCAATACAGTGAAAATTTTTGGTCACGAATGCAAAGTGATTTCACTCGATGATTTAATTACAGTAAAGAAATCAATGACTCGTCCAAAAGACAAAAGTGTTTTGGATGAGCTTTTGACAGTTAAGCAAAAGCTTTCAATAGATAGCGAGAGTTTTCTGAAAACTATAAAAGCAAATAGTATCAGCTTTTCAGCAGTTAAAGTTATTGATGAAAATCACTTTGAATCTCGCGTAATTTTCAAAGATTCAAAAAACGAGTCCCTTAATTTTGAAGTTGCAATATCCAAAGAAGATTTACGGAATTTTGCAGAAAGACTAAAATCCTTCCCAAAAGACAGTCACGACTATTTAGAAGTCATACTGAAGTCACTTAAATCTGAAAAAATTGGTTTATCCGTAAAAGTAGTAGATTCAAGCGGAAGATGCGAATTCAAATTAGAGCTAAAAGAAGTTAAAAAAATTGAACTAGGAATGAAATTCTCAAACACTATTTTAGCAGAACCTTTAAAACTTAATAAGTTAGGCCAATCAATAGAAAGTTGGCTCAATCATCCTTCGGGGAACTTCTTATTTTCCCTAAAATAAAAGGCGCAGCTAAAAGCCAGCAAGAACAAAAACGACGAGACAAGCAAACCAATTCTTCCTAAAATTTCAAAATGCGAGGCGCCCGAGGACTTCGCGCGGAGGCGTGGCCCGTCCACGCCGCACAAGCGAGGTCCGAAGAGGCAACGAAGTCAGTTTGGAATTTTAGGAAGAATTGGTGCGAATAACTGGACTCGAACCAGTACCCACTTCCATGTCAAGGAAGTGGGCTACCAGAAACTGGACTATATTGACCAATATTTGGTTGATATCGACCAGTTTCTGGTAATATGATAAATCCATGCTAGAAGGAATATTCGGAAACAAAACCGCGGAAAAAGTACTACTTCATATTTTTCACTATGGAGAATCTCATGCATCGGCTATTGCTGGTGATTTTAAAATGGCCCACAACCCTATTATTCAACAACTTAATCGTTTTGAGTTAGCGGGAATCTTAATTTCAAAAGAAATGGGTCGATCTCGAGTTTATTCATTTAATCCCAAATCACCTCTCTTAAAACCAGTGAAAGAACTTATAGAAATTGCGTACGAATCCATATCAATCTCTGAACGCCAAAAAATATTTCAAGTCCGTCGCCGTCCGCGCCGCAAAGGCAAGCCGGTTCAATGAAGGAACCTAATTGGAAAACCGCCACTGAAGAAAAAGTATGGCAATACGTGGGCTGGCATTTAGCCAAAAACGGAATTGAGACAATACTTGTCGGCGGCGCTGTCGCTGCAATTTATTCCGAAGGAATTTACAAATCAGGAGATTTAGATTTTGTTCTAAAAACATATATCGAAAACAAACTCACTGAAGCAATGGAGTCGATAGGTTTTCAAAGGCCTACTGGTCGACACTACGTTCACCCAGAATGCAGTATTTTTATAGAGTTCATGCATGGACCGGTGGGTATAGGTGATGACGTAAAAATTAAGCCTGATGCAAAAACGATCGAAGGACAAAAACTATATATTTATTCTCCTACAGATTGCATACGCGATCGCCTAGCCTCTTATATTCATTTCAAAGCACGTGAATGTTTAGACCAGGCCGCACTCGTTGCTAAAAAATTTCCTTTTAATCAAAAGAAAGTAAAAGACTGGTGCGCTTCCGAAGGAGCTCCGCACGCTTTCGATGACTTAATGAAAAAAATTAAAAATTAAGTCCCGCACAATCTACAACTATTGGTAAATCAGGTAAGGGATCAAGACCTAACTTCTACAACTAAACTCAGTCGATATGCTGACAACCTGCGCTTGTTATTCCAGAGCCAAGCAAAAGATTGGGTTTTAAAACGCCAGTTTTTAAAGCGTTCTTAATATCCTCACGAAACTGAGCCCAAAACTTGTCATTAATTGTCCATGGAAAATCATGTCTGACTACAAAGTCGTGCGCCCCAAACAAAGCCATTAATACATTTCTGGCCTCAGTCGTTAGTTGTCCTCTTTCATCATAGGGGATTAACTTCCCGTCGGTTACCGCAAATTTGATTGCGGCACCTCCTGAATAATCTTTTGTTCTCTTTAGAAGAAAACTATCGAAATTCAGCAGCTGAAATACCTTGCCTCGCTCAGGATCCTGCATTTCTTTGTCTAAACGCGTATCCATCTGATAGAGTTCTCCGAATTCATCCTTTTGCAAGCCCGCCGAGAAAATGTAATCCGCAATTGAAAACCCATTCTGATTGGGGTTTTCAAGCGGTATTTCAATAATTTTTTTTACGTCTAGTTTTCTATCAGCAAAATAAATTCCTACTTCGCAATTCATTGTTCCTGAATAAGCAGAACATGCAAAAAAGGAAGTAAGTAGGATTAAAATCTTATTATGCGCTTTCATGGAATCTCCTAGTTGCATTCAATTCTGCTTTTACTGCCGTCATTTTCTAGCACATCCATGTAAAATAATTTTCCCCAACTATGAATTGATAATTTTCTATACTTAATGGCAGCACCCGTCTTTGGGTTGTACTCATAAATTTCAATGCCTTCCAAATCAGCGCCCTCCGAATGAGATTTAAATTCCAAATTTACAGACTCTTTTAGAGTCGCTCCCTCTAACTCGTAGCGATTTTCAAAGTGAATAATACCTCTGCCAAATCCAACCGCATATTTATACTGCAGCAAAGAGTAAGGTCCGCACTGGGCTACCTTTTTGGATTCAAATCCAGCGTCCGAAGTAGCCATGGCCTCTGAAAGAAGTGAAATAAGTAATGTTAAAACAAGTGTATTTAAAATTTTCATAGTCATATCCTCCTATTTGATCGTCACGCAAAAATCTTTTTTTGTTCCATCGCCAACATAGGCACTTAACAACGCGTTGGCTCCTTCACTGCAATAGCTGGTGGTATAGGATAAATTCGATCCAGTGCTGTTGCGCCCAATTACGATTAGATTTTGATCATTATATTTTTGAGTAGTAGGGTTTAAATTTAAACTATAGAAGAAATATTTTTTTGGTTTTGTTACGTAAGCGAAAATTTTTCCATCTTCCAAAGTCGCCTCGCCAATATCTTCACCTTCGATTAACATTTCGCTAATACCTGTCTTATTTAACGAAACTTGAATTTTCTTTGTCAGAACAGCATTAAGTTCACGATCATAGCCCGTGTTGATCTGGCCCGATTTCACGACGGGTGCGGCACTGGCCATAGCACTTATGACGGTTAATAAAACGGTAAAGCTTTTCATAAAAACTCCTTTATTGGTTGATGACGCGAAGATAATTCATTGCGTTAATCGCTTCTAGATTAAATTGGTACAAAAGTTTACATTTTCAGTACTTTTAGTTCATTATTTTCATTAAATAACCGATTATATTGATATAATGAGTATTTTTAAATATCAGAATTTTCGCAAATACTTGAAGTCTGTCCAGGATGAACTACCTAAGAAGGGCCGCGGTACGATTACCCTATGGGCTTCTATTATCCAATCTACACCCACTCTAGTGAGCCAGATTTTAATAGGTAACAAGTCAATGAGTTTAGAAATGGTCGATCGCCTATCGACTCATTTGGAGCTGTCTGAGAAAGAAAAAGACTACTTTATCTTGCTTGTAGAATTTGATCGCGCGGGTACAAAATCTTTAAAAGATTACTTCCTTAAGAAGATAGTGATTATGCAGGATGAATCACGCTATTTGAAAAATCAAATTAAAGGTATTACTGAACTACCGGCCGAGGTAAAAGCCATCTACTACTCACAGTGGGTGTATGCCGGTATTAGAAACCTCGTCGCCTGTGCTAAAATTGCGAATGCTGAAACGATCGCTGAGGAACTGAATCTTCCTAGGGAAACTATCTCTAATGTGATCGATTTTCTTGTGAAACATCAACTTATAGTTCCTGCAAAGAAAGGATGGGCTCCTGGTCCGCAAAGTACGTTTGTTCCCGCCGACTCCCCGTTAGTTTACAAGCACCATCAGAATTGGAGGCTTAAAGGTATTCAACAAATGGATCTACAATCCAAAGAAGATTTGTTTTACACTTCACCAATGTCACTTTCGGCAGACTTAGCGAAAGAACTGCGCAGCCGTATCGTAAAGGTTATTCAAGACTTTCAAAAAGACATCGGCCCGTCAGAATCAGAAGTCGTTCGTTGCCTAAATATTGACTGGTTTGAATACTAGGTTTTGGCCAACCATTTGCTATTTTATAGGGTATGACGAAGACTACCCCCAACCTATTGATTCCTATAGCATTTACGGTGTATTTCGTCGCATTTTTAGTCGCCTGTCAGCCTAAAAAAGATACTTCGCCTACAGCTTCACCCGCCCCTACGAGCCCTCCGGGTCCGAGCGTTCCCGATTCCAAGGGTACGTCCGATCAAGGTGGAGGGGGAAATTTGATTAACGGCAAGCCTCTAGAGTTCTACAAAAAAGATATTACTCAGTTACCTGAGTATATAAAATTCGTAGATCCCATCGACAAAAAATTAAATGATATCCGTGAAGACAATCAAGCCGACAACGGAGTGACGTACTTGGCAACCGCTGCCAAAAGAAAAACGTGGTACATAGTGCCGGTAAAACTTGAAGAGTTAGAAGCTGCGCGCATCGGCACCAATTTTAAATCGGATCAGGGCGCCTACCAAACAGAAAAAGAAATCTTTATTTCAGAACTTATATACAAAGATATGGACGAGGAACACAAAGCCCAATTACTTCTACATGAAACGGTAATGGCTTTTTACTTGGTTAAATATGAAGACGGCCGTTTCTACTGTGAGGCATTCAAAAAAGCGAGCGTCCGTGAAAATTGTTTAAATAGTTTTACTGATATGTCGGCTAAAACGGAATTTAAGCCTGCGCAAAGAAACGGAAAGTTTTTGGATCCGGAAGAATATGAAAGCATTCGCCATGTCACAGAATGGCTTTTTAATGGATACAAAGCACTAACAAAATTAAAATTCGAAGAGAAAATGTTTGAAAAGAAATTTGATCCACGCGTATTCAACAATCGAAATATAGTTGATCGTCAACAAAACCAGCCTACGGAAATGCAGACCAACGATATCTTAAAAATTCTCGAAACTCAGCAACTTACAAATCAATCCCTTACATACTGCGGATTTGATTTCAGCGCAAAAACTCCGACAGCTAGGCGTACATGCAAAATCGTCTACAACGTCAAAGATAAACTTTTAAATATGACAATTCAATCGGATGACGGAAAAACAGAATCGATAGATTTTAATATCTACCCGACTATATTTGCTGCAAAAGTTGGTTTTAAAAATGGACTAACCTTATTCAACGTAAGATTCCAAGAAGCAGTACGTTCTGAGCACGGTAAATCATTCAGAACACTAATGTTTTGGTTACAGCATTCTACATCTACAGAATTCAATATTAAAGCCATCCGAATTCAAAAAAGCATGTGGATCAAACAAGATGAATCCGGAAATTCTCTTCGTTCCGAAGAAGTAAACCAAATTCCAGAAGAGGATATGTATAGACTCATTTACGGGGCTAAAGAAACTGATATTTCTTTCGATGATTTAAACTAAAAAAAGAGAAAAGAACGGAAGAATCAGAACTGTTGATCTGTAGTGAACTCGAACCACTGACCTCGTCGATGTCAAGGACGCGCGCTACCAAGATATAACTCATCCCAATTTGGACAGCAAAGCCTACAAACTTAACAGAGGCCGTTCCGAAACCTAGGGTCATAGTGACCGTAAGCTAGGATGAAAATTCGACAAGAATTGGAGACAATCGTCTCTTTAGCCAAATTCAGTACAGTTCAAATCATCTAAGAATTACAGCATCATAGGGGTTTTTCTCGCATTTTTGTACTGGGTTTAGTCAAAAAAAAGGGCGAATTAGTGTTGGCATAGCTTGCAGAATTTTTTATACAGATGAAAGATTTAGGATTTAAATTTTTAATATTCGTTTTAGTAGGACTAGCTCCTCACTTTGTTAATGCTCAAGCTTGCTTAAAGTTTTACAGCAGGTCGAATATTAAATCTGTACCTATGAAAATTGTGAATGACTTGTTTGCTGGATCCATTGACGGCTATTATGGTGAAACAAAAGCAGTTCTTGTGAATGCCTCCTTGGTATCAAGAAGGAATATTTCTGAGATCAATTCCTTATTTAATCAAACCCCTAATGGATACTATGGCCCAACGAAAGCATCGCTTGTGTACACATCGATTGTCTCTGGAAAACCAATTTCCGAACTGAACGCCATGTTTAATAAAACCACCGATGGCTATTATGGTGAAACAAAAGCAGCACTTGTGCATGCTGCTGCCGTCTCTGGAAAGCCAATTTCAGAAATCATCGATTTATTTAATCAAACCCCTAATGGTTATTACGGTGAAACAAAGGCGTTACTCGTATACTCGGTGGTGGCCTCGGGAAAACCGATTTCGGAAATCATCGATTTGTTTAATCAAACCCCTAACGGTTATTACGGTGAAACAAAGGCGTTACTCGTCTATGCTTCGATCGCTTCAGGAAAACCGGTTTCCCAGATCAATGCTTTATTTAATCAAACCCCTAATGGTTATTACGGGCCGACAAAAGCATTGCTTGTCCTAAGCTCATTGGGTCTAAAAATTCCATTTGAACATCTTTTAATTGTCCTAAATCTTAAAAAGAAATAAGCCAGATGGGTTTTGATGTTTTCCCTTCCCAATGAAATTTCGGACTTGTGAACGCTGGATCAAATGCACAAGAACTAGTTAACAAAATGCTCAAAGAACATTCTGTCGCCCTTCTAGGGTGATCTCATTACGGACTACCAAACCACATCAGAATTTCTGTAGGTTTACCAGAAACAAATCGGACAGTTTTATCACAACTCAAAATTCAATTCCAAAAGATAAACACTCAATCCTGTTAGAAATTTTACGCAAAACAACAAAGAGCGCAGCCAAAGGCCAGCCAGAAAAAAGAACGACGATCCAAGCACACTTAAACTTCCTAATAGATCAAAATGCACGGCGGACCGATTTCAAAAGCGCGGAGGCGTGCTCAATGCACGTCGCAGCGATTTTGGAATCGAGGCCAACGCAGTCAGTTTGATCTATTAGGAAGTTTAAGAATAGGTGCGAATAACTGGACTTGAACCAGTGACCTCTTCCATGTCAAGGAAGCGCGCTACCAAAGACTGAAGAATCACCAGCCCGGTTGCATAAATTTAGAAATTCCACATAATTAATAGATTTGGGATGCAGGATCGGGATTCTAATTGGTTTTGGTCAGGACATTTCTATTCGATTGCGAGTTAAATTAGAATGTGTAGCCATTTTAGGACTTCAATTATGTTTAATTCTGAGACCTTCTAAATAACAAAATTTATTGTTCGATAGTCGGGTAAACATTTAGCCGATTAACTAATTGCCATAAACCTTTGAGTTATTTAACCGGATCTGAAACCATTTCGCTAAGTGAAGCTATTTTCGTCATTGACAGAAAAAAATATCAATTGGGAGAAAATCTATGTCTTCAAAAAAAATTGCCGTGGAATATATCAAACTTATTGAAGACTACTTTAATCCCCTATTTAAGCTTGGCCCCAATGAAATTGATCATATTAGTTTGGGAGAAGAGTTTTCAAACTACAGATCACTTTCAAACCTAATATCAAGCTCGCTCGATGACCTAGGGAAAGATATTAAATCTTTTTGGGAAGCGAATAATAACGAGCTACAGCAAGAATTAAAGAATTCTGATGGCATGAAATGCATCTACTCAGGCGACATTTCTCCACACAATGCCCTAAAATTAACAAAGAAAACCGCAATGTACATGGACAGTGTACTAATCCCAGATCCACTCTATAAAATTTCAGTGCAACTTTCTGAACTAAAAAGAGATAAACCAGAATACCTTAGCAGAATTATTAGACATGCAGCAAATATGTATAAATTAAGAGACCTAATTACAGCCGACACAGCGTACCCGATAGTATGCGTGGCTCCGCTCGGCCTTGATCATATTTCACCTGAGAAAAAAAAAGAGATAGTACAAAGCGGAATCGAAAATCTCACCAGATATGGATCTAAAATTTTCGATAAAGATTTTTCAACTTTTGATAATTTATACGACTACCTTTCGAAAATAAATACAATTGAAGGTCTCACTACAGAAATCTCGAAATGGGATCAACTTCCCCCTGATATAAGAGATACAGCATCATTGAACGAGCTAGTGAGCGGTTTTTCTAAATTGGGAAAGACCATGCAAAGACAAAACAAAGAAACATACGGTCAATCTTTTATTATTTATCTGAATTCCCAGCTTATCCGAGTTGAAGAACATAAGTATCTTTGCAACGAGCTCGGAGCTTCGCCTATCTACGATTTTCATCGACCTTGGTTTTTTATGAATAGAGATCTTAATGCTCCCAACATTGATTCCGCAATAGCTCAGGGACTGCAGGACACTAAATTAGAATGGCTTGGAAATATTCCGCCGGAGGCAATTAAAGTGCTTAGGGAGGAAAATGAATTGGAAGATTTTAGACAGCTTTTACGGAAAGGCCTTCACGATGTAAAGGTAAAAAACGATCCAAACTTAAATAGGACCGTCGATACACTTCAGCAAAACTTAAAATCTTGCATTGAATTTCATAATTCAAAAATTGATGATATTCAAAAGAAGGTAAATCGAATTGCAAATTACGATATCCCTATAACGACAATTGGTGCACTAGTCGGATGGATACCTGTTGTTGGAAATTTCTTGAGCATGCCTTTTACTATTAAGGATTGGTTTTCTCAGTCTAATGAAGTCGAGGCTGCTACAAAAGAGTTAGCTAAGAGTGAGGCTGGTTTTATAAACTTCTTAATACAGGCAAAAGATGACAGAAAGTAAATTTATCTCTTATGGTATTTTATTTTTCCTTGGATATGTTCAAAGAAAACTCAGATCAGACCCTCAATATTTGCCGAATTCTTTAATTAGAGCAATCAACGCAGCAGCAGCGGCGGCGGAAACAGTAACGGTGGATAGAAATGCAATGGGAACGGCATTTGACGTCAAAGAGGATGACATTCAACAAGGTTATGCAGTCATTGTTGCACGTCGGTCATATGGAATCGAGATTTTAAAAATTCAAGATTTAACTAACAACGTCGAAATTCCTCCAGAGCTTTGTTTAAATATTTTTAATATTCAAATCCTACTCGACAAATATTCTGGTGAAGAAATAAGTGTTTTCGACGCCGTCGACGTTATGAACAGTTGCTTCGAGTCTCCGCAGTTTATTGCCCTAGGAGATAATTGGCCCGCCGCTAGGGACAAATTTATAGAAGCGGTAAATAGAAAAACATTTAATTTTGGTAGCCAGGAAGAAAAGGTATTCGTGCAAACTATGCTGTCGAAAATAACCCGAAACACAAATTGGGAAGATTACCCTTCACGATTAAGATCCTTGATTTCCGCATATTTCGTAGACAAAGATAACGGCAAACCAAATACCTTAGTGATATCTACTACGGGCAAACATTTAGTAAAAAAATCCCAAATATTTAAGTTTTCAAATAATATCGTCATGGATTTTGGAATGAAATACATGGCACCAAAATTTAGGTAATTATTTGTAGAAGTTAGGACTTGATCTGACACATCTTGGATAGAAAAGATGTGGAAAACTCAGTTACCCTTTTGTTTGGTACTAACAAACAAAAGGGGCCAATCCCCAAAGGATAACTGAGCATGCAAACAATACAACAAAAAATCATATCAAACAAACTCGGACTTTTAAGTTTAGCTGAAGAATTACAAAATGTTTCTAAAGCCTGTAAAATAATGGGTTATTCTCGTGACACATTTTACCGATATAAAGAATTAAAAGACGACGGAGGAATCGATGCGCTTCACGAAAGAACTCGAAAGAAACCCAATTTTAAAAACAGAGTAGATGGAACTATTGAATCTAGCGTCTTGAAAATGGCTATCGACTTTCCGGTTTTTGGCCAAAAACGCGCTGCCAATGAACTTCGAAAGAACGGAATTTTTCTATCGCCAGCTGGGGTTCGAAGTATTTGGCGTCGTCAAGATCTAGAGACTTTTAAAAAGCGCCTCGCGGCACTAGAAGCTAAAAGCGCTGCTGAGGGGTTGGTTTACACCGAAGCCCAAATCGCTGCGCTAGAACGTAAGAAAGACGACGACGTTGCCTTCGGTGAAATTGAAACGGCACATCCTGGATATTTAGGATCGCAAGACACGTTTTACGTTGGCACGATTAAAGGCGTTGGTCGAATTTACCAGCAAACTTTTGTTGATACATATTCCAAAGTTGCCTTCGCTAAATTATATAATCAGAAAACACCGATCACCGCAGCTGACATATTAAACGACAAGGTTCTTACATTTTTTGAAAGTTACTCCGTGCCTTTGCTAAGAATATTAACAGATCGCGGAACTGAATTTTGCGGCAAGGTCGATCAGCACGACTACCAGCTCTATATTGGCGTTAACGACATCGAACACACCAAAACTAAAGTCGCACATCCACAAACCAACGGAATATGCGAAAGATTTCATAAAACAATCCTGCAAGAGTTTTATCAAGTCACGTTTAGAAAGAAAATTTATAAAGCGATGGATGATCTGCAAACTGATTTAGATCAATGGATGATAGAATATAATGAAAGGAGAACCCACCAAGGTAAAATGTGCAATGGACGAACCCCGATGGAAACTTTTATTGACGGAATTAAAATCTGGAGACAAAAGGACATCGGTTTAAACTTGAACTGACAGTACAAAATAATTTGCTGAACAAAAAGGCGACTGTCAGATCAAATCTAAACTTCTACACCTAATATGTAAAAAATATTCTCCAAACATTCGTTTAGGTGAAATTTACAGATTTACAAATTATCGAACCGATTCAATTGATCTCTTTGTTGCTTCTACTTCAGAGGTTGTTTTTTGCAATGATTTACCACAATAATTTAATAGCTGAGGAACAATTTCTTTAGAAGCTATAGTTTGATCTATTACGGCGCACATTAGTTTATTTGAACTTGAAGGATGATTGACTAGTTTCCGATCCGTTTCGTTATTTGATAGTGTTTCACAGCCTTTATAGTTGTGAAATGTTTCTCGACTTGAAATTGTCCGATAGTCCGAAAAATTTTCTCTGACCCCCGGGATACCTCCCCATGTTGGATTTGCCGTGTGTACTCCAGTCCAAGTTAGATCATGGTTTAGTTGCATTTGAAATTGCTCAAATGATTTTAGCTCTTCTGAATTAACGCCCGAAACAAAAGAGCCATTAAAAACTATTTTTCCTTTTTCAAGACTGTATGTTTGGTCGTATATTTTACCTCTGATGCGCACCTTAGTTGAAATTCTATCTGTTGAGCATGAGGTTCGATCAAAATTGATGTCTGCTTGTCTTTCTAAAAGGTGATTTGCATCATTAATAAATGTTTTTTCGAAAGCTCTGCACAGGGTGGGCGATTTTCCAAAGAGATCATCTCTATCTTTTTTATTCATTAGAAGAACTTGCCATAATTTTGTTGGGTTAATTTCAACGATGCAGTTGGAAAAATCAACCGCACCGAGACTCCGAAATAACGATAGATCCTCTTCACTTTTAAATCCAATTGAAGACTTACATTTTCTTATGGATACTTCGTCCCTCAAAGCCGGAGCTAACGCCAAGCCAATTCCAGTCACTGCGCCTAGTGCCGTTCCTCTAATTGCCCTAGTTTCCATGCTTCCCTTTGGTGTCCACTCTTTTTGAATCTCTAAAATTTTTTGTACGGCATTTAACCGTGAAGAGTCTCTGCCGAGGGCCTTTATAGCATCGATATTTGGCATCGAATTAAATGAAGCTATTTTTTTTGATATTTTGTCTTTTTTAGATAAAAGGGTTTGATCAGAAGGTTTTCTTTTTAAAGCATCGTCTATTTCTTTAGCCTGACGTTCGAGATCACGTTTTATTTTAAGTTCCGAATCGTCATGATCTGCCATTGAATCCTGCATTCCTGTTTTTCCGGATCGATACTCATTAAGTATTTTTTTAATTTTCTCAATCTGATCAACTTTGAACCCTTTTTTTTTCAGCATTTTAACTGTGTCGTCCGCAAGTTCCGTTGAAAAGTAGTCTACTGAATAAGTTTTGGAGCTCTTCGGGTCTGGTTTAGTTGAATAAGTGGCTTTTTTGAAAAATGAATCTAAATTGTCATCATTTAATTTAAACCGCATTTTTTCTGCTTTACGAGCTGAAAATTCCTCTCTACCGAGTGTTCCAAATGCTCCACCCATTGCACCAAATAAACCGTAAATCAAAGAGCATGAACCTAAATCATTTCCAGCGATGCACAATGAAGATTCCTTTACGGCACCTACAAAATTTTCATCAAAACAGAGTGGCTTTTTTTCTTGAGCAAAGACGATGTTAGATATTAGTAGGTAAAGGACTATGAATCTTTTCATAGTTTTACTCTCGGCTAATAGTTCGGAGTTCTTTAGCAATAATCTGTCACAAGCTAGACAATAGACCTGAAACTTTGTTTGTGTTTTGTCCTTCCTGAGACATAGTTAACACTTCATTCCGGGCACATGGGTTACACTTTCTGGCATAGGGGGAATTCTATGTCATGGAAGGATAGTAGCATGTTAGATGAAAAAGTTAAATTTATAGCGAGACTTTTAGATGGTGAAAAGATGGCGCCACTTTGTCGTGAGTAGAACCGTAGCACCGTAGCAAATCGGGTCGAACCAGTGGACGACCCGTTTAAAATAAAAGTGTTACCTATGTCTCCGGAATAAACTGTTACCCATGTCCCCGGAATGGACCCTGTTGGAAGTGGTGCGAATAACTGGACTTGAACCAGTGACCTCTTCCATGTCAAGGAAGCGCGCTACCAAAATCGGTAGTAATGAAGCCCAAGCCAATAATTGAAACCTATTTTCCTGACGCTTTTTAAAGGCTCCCACCAGGAACCCAGAACGCACCAAATTCAAGAATGGGAATCCAATACCTGCCAATTGGAGCCTATAAAAAATTTTAAATTCAGTATAAGAAAGGGTAAAAAAGGGATCTTTTATATGGAGCTAAACCTCAGAAGAAGAGATCTCCCCCTAAAGTTTAGCAACACCATACATGGATGTTTTGATTGAAACCGGTAAATTAAATGCTACCGATCTTGCGATTACGCAGACGGAGGGCATTTCCAACAACTGATACAGAGCTTAGGCTCATTGCGAGGCTCGCGATCATTGGACTTAGAACAATTCCAAAAACTGGATATAACAACCCCGCAGCGACCGGCACACCAAGCGCATTGTAACCAAATGCGAAAAGCAAATTCTGCCTTATATTTTTCATCGTGGCCTGGCTTAGTTTGTGAGCCCGAACAATTCCAACTAGATCTCCCTTAACAAGAGTAACGCCCGCACTCTCCATCGCAACATCCGTACCTGTGCCCATCGCAATCCCAATTTGCGCTTGAGCTAATGCCGGAGCGTCATTGATTCCATCTCCTGCCATCGCGACAACTTTACCCTCGGATTGAAGGCGTTTTACAATTTCACTTTTCTGTTGAGGAAGAACTTCTGCTTCCACTCGGTCAATTCCCATTTCTCTTGCTACCACTTCAGCCGTATTACGATTGTCTCCAGTTAGCATGACGACTTCAATTCCATTTGAATGGAAATATTCAATCGCTGGTTTTGCAGATTCTTTAATTGGATCTTTGACAGCAATAACAGCCGCAGGCTTTCCATCTACGGCGGCTAGCATCGCCCCATGTCCTGTGCTTTGAAGTTCTTTCGCAATTTGAGCAAGCTCAGCAGCTTCGACCCCGAATTTCTCAAGAAGTTTTTTATTTCCGACCAGAACAGTGCGGTTCTGATTTTTTCCGCGCACTCCCATTCCGGTGATTGATTCAAAGTCAACGATAGGCTCAATTTTTAAATTTCTCTCTAAGGCTCCTTCGACAATAGCTTCCGCCAAAGGATGCTCACTTGATTTTTCAAGAGAAGCTACTAACGTTAAAATTTCTGATTCATTAAAGCCGCTCAATGTTTTGACGACCGCAAGCTTTGGTTTTCCAACAGTTAGAGTTCCCGTTTTATCTACAACAAGAGTTGTAATTTTCTCTAAACTTTCTAAAGCCTCGGCGTTTTTAATCAATACACCAAGGTTTGCGCCTTTCCCTGTTCCAACCATAATTGACATAGGAGTCGCAAGACCTAAGGCACAAGGACATGAAATGATAAGAACTGCGACCGCGTTAATAATTGCGTGAGTCAACCGAGGCTCAGGTCCCACGAGATACCAAACAATGGCGGTAATGAGCGCAATGGCAATCACTGCTGGAACAAAATATCCAGAAACTGTATCCGCTAATTTTTGAATCGGCGCTCGGCTTCTTTGCGCTTGAGAAACCATTTTTACAATTTGTGATAATAAAGTATCAGATCCAACTTTTGTCGCCTTCATGATCAGGCTTCCGGTGCCATTGACTGTAGCGCCTGTGACTAAATCACCTTTGCTTTTCTCTACTGGAATTGGCTCTCCTGTAATCATGGACTCATCAACAGAACTTCGGCCACCAGTCACTTCGCCATCGACTGGAATTTTTTCGCCAGGCCTGACACGCAAAAGATCTCCAACGTGAATATGTTCAACTGGAACATCTTCTTCCGTTCCATCAGCTTTAACTTTTCGAGCTGTTTTTGGAGCAAGACCCAGAAGTGCGCGAATCGCGTTTCCAGTTTGGCTTCTGGCTCGAAGCTCAAGAACTTGCCCTAGCAGAACTAGAGCGGTAATGACTGCGGCGGCTTCATAATAAAGCGGCACCATTCCACCATGAACTTTAATACTTTCAGGAAATAGCGAAGGAAAAAATGTTCCGACCAAACTGAATAAGTAAGCTACTCCAGTTCCAAGCGCAATAAGAGTGAACATATTAAAGTTTCGAGATTTGACAGACGCCCAGCCTCTTTCAAAAAATGGAAATCCGGCCCATAACACAACAGGCGTTGCCAGTAAGAATTGAATGCCCGCGTTTAGCCAAGCGGGAATGGCGTGCTGTACAGGCTGACCAGGAATCAGATCTGACATCGCAAGTAGCAGCAGAGGAATAGTTAAAGGAACGCTGACTTTTAATCGTTTTGTGAAATCAGTAAGCTCAGGATTTTCAACCTCATTCAAAGATACTTCTTCTGGTTCAAGTGCCATTCCACAGATCGGACAATTACCAGGTCCTTTTTGTCTAATCTCTGGATGCATGGGACAAGTGTAGATCGCTTCCGTATCAACTTTTTCAATCTTTTTATTTTGTGGCTCTAAATACTTCAATGGTTCGGCTTCAAATTTAGTTTTGCACTTAGGATTACAAAAGTAATAAGTTTCTCCATTATAATCGGTGTTCCCACCTTTAGCCGTTTTCGGATCGATCATCATTCCGCAAACTGGATCTTTTACAAGATGTGTATCTTTCTTATCATCAATTGAGCAGCAGGAATGTCCCTCGTGAGAGGACGAGTGTTCATGCTTTTGATCATGACCATGTTGATGGTTTTTGTGGTTATGCTGTGAATGATCCATAAATACTCCATTCAAGTTTCCATTAAAGAGGAAGACTCGGTATAAAGTCATCATGCACCTTCCAAGCATTGGAAGGTCAATAGGAAAAATAAACTGCCAACTGCAAAATGAATGGTTCCGACATGTTTTAAATCGATAATTTGACCTGGATCTTGACCTTCCAATGGTAGGAAGGTTTATATTTAAGCTGTGTTGTAACAATCAACAAAGGAAACTGTATGAATATTGGCGAAGCGGCAAAAATATCAGGTGTGAATGCCAAGCTTATTCGACATTATGAATCTATCGGTATTATTCCAAAGGCAAGCCGCTCTGAAGCTGGTTATCGTACCTATACAGAAACCGACGTTAATATTTTAGCCTTTGTGAAGAGATCCCGAAATATGGGCTTTTCTATGAAAGAAATTAAGAAGCTCGTCAGCTTGTGGCGTAACAAAACAAGAGCCAGTGCGGAGGTTAAGGGCCTAGCTATTAAGCATATTGATGAGATGGAAAAGAAGATTACCGAGCTTCAAGGAATGGTTAAAAGCTTAAAGCATCTGGCTAAATGCTGCCACGGCGACCAGAGACCTGATTGTCCCATTTTAGATGACTTGGCGAGCCATTAAACCCGTCTTGAATTGACCTTCCAACTATTGGAAGCCCTATTCTTGTCACAAAAGAAGGGTTCGGGTCGTATTTAAGATTATGAAAACATCTCTATTCAATCTCATATTAAGTCTTTTTGTTGTCACTCTCACTAGCCCTGCTTTTGCTAAAACGGTTCGCTATGAACTTAATATCGCCAATCAGAAGGTTAATATCACGGGAAAGGAAGTTGATTTCGCTATCACAGTTAACGGCGGAATCCCAGCTCCTACTTTAGAATTCACCGAAGGCGACGACGCAGAGATCACGGTGAACAACAAACTTGAAAATGAAGAGGCTTCAGTGCACTGGCATGGGATATTGCTTCCACCAGAAGAAGATGGCGTAGCTTACGTGAACACTCCGCCCATTTTTCCGGGTCAATCTCGTACTTTTAAATTTAAGATCAGACAGCACGGAACCTATTGGTATCACTCTCATACGATGGTCCAAGAACAAAAAGGCGTCTATGGTGCCTTTATCATTCATCCCAAAAAAGAAACTATTAAAGCTGATAAAGAAGCCGTCGTTGTTTTAAGTGATTGGTCTGATGAAAACGCGGATCAAATCATTCGAAACTTAAGAAAAGATGGTGACTACTATCTTTACAAGAAAAATTCTGTACGTTCGATTTTTGGCGCAGCCAAAGCAGGAGAGCTTAAAACCTATTTTGCTAACGAACTTGATCGCATGGGTGGAATGGATCTTTCTGATGTAGGTTATGACGCTTTTTTAATTAATGGAAAAAAAGACTCTCAGTTACTTGTAGCGCATCCAGGTGAAAAAGTCCGAATCCGTATTATCAATGCAGCAGCTTCTAGTTATTTCTATGTGTCTCTCGGCAAATCCCCAATGCAGGTGATTTCCGCTGACGGAGTGGATATTGATCCTATTTACACGAATGAAATTTTAATGGGAATGGCCGAAACTTACGACGTCCTCTTTACGGTTCCTGAGCATAAAAATTTCGAGCTTCGCGCTACGGCTCAAGACGTAACTGGATTTGCTTCCGCATGGATTGGTATGGGCCCTAAAGTCCCAGCTCCGGATAAGCCGCTACCGGATCTCTACGCCCCTATGAATCACGGCTCGCACGCAGGCCATGGCGGAATGGATCATTCAAAAATGGATCACAGTAAAATGAACCACGCAACCATGGACCATTCTAAGATGGATCATAGCCAGACGAGCCCCGCAACAATGGATCATTCGAAAATGAACCATGGCAACATGGACCATAGTAAAATGGATCACTCCAAGCCTAAAGCTAAACTTTCTGCAAAAAAAGAATCTGCCGATCCTCATGCGGGTCACGGAGTGGTTCAAACCATCACTCCCGGTGAGGTCGTTCCAACTTTGACAGTTGATAACTTGAAAGCCAAAGAGTCGACGGTTCTTCCCAAAACTGCAAAGGTCACCGATCTTAAGCTTGTCTTGGGCGGAGATATGGAACGTTACGTTTGGCATATCAACGGAAAAGCCATTCATGAAGACCGCGATATTTTAATTAACGAAGGAGATACCGTTCGGTTTACTTTCGTGAACGAAACAATGATGCATCATCCGATGCATCTGCATGGACATTTCTTCCGAGTGCTAAATGAAAATGGCGACCGCTCACCACTAAAACACACTGTCGACGTGCCACCGTTGGGAACACGGACCATTGAGTTTTACGCTAATGAACCCGGCCAGTGGATGCTTCACTGTCACAATCTCTATCATATGAAAACAGGAATGGCGCGCGTTGTGAAGTACATGAGCTTCAAGCCACCGCCTGAGATTGCGGGTCATGAAAAACACGATCCACATTTACATGACCATTGGTACAAGTCTGGGTATTTGCAAGCGGCTACCAATCATGCAGAAGCTGGATTCAAATTCACTCAAACTTGGAACGAGTTTGAAGGAAAAATTGAAACGCGAAAAGACGATGATTGGGATGCGGAAGGCGATCTTTTTTACCGAAGATGGTTCAATAACTACTTTAACGTCATACTTGGTGGTTCCGTCATTCATGACGAAACACGTGGTCAAATAGGTTTTGGGTACTTGCTGCCATTACTTATCGAGACCAATGTTCTTGTGGACCACAAAGGAAAACTTCGAGTCGATCTTGAAAAACGCTTTCAATGGACAAGTTCGCTCTTTACAGAGGCGGAATACACTTGGAGACAAGACGATGAGTTTGGCTCTGATCTCGCTGTCTCACTTATGTATGGACCACAATGGCATTGGGGCGCGGGTCTTAAATTCACGGACAAAAGCGTGGGCGTTGGATTTCAATACAAGTTCTAACTTGGAGCGAGAATGAATTTCCATAAAAGGCAAATATTAGTTTTCAGCTTGGCAATGATGACGTTCATTGCTTGGGCTCATGAAGGAAAGCATCATCCAAAGTCCAACACTCAAGAGAAAACCAGTTTTGTTCAAATTAACGAATTGTATTTAACGGACGTAAAACCCATTTTTGAAAAAAAGTGTTTCGACTGCCACGGCTCATCAAGCTCATCAGCTTGGTATCGAAATGTTCCTGGCGCGAAACAGCTTATCGATAGCGACATTAAAGAATCAAAAGAGCACTTAGATATGTCTTCTGATTTTCCTTTTAAAAGTCATGCGACTCCGCTTGAGGATTTAGACGCGATCCAAAGCTCAATTGATAAGAACGAAATGCCGCCTTTTCGTTATCGCATTATGCATTCAGACAGTACCTTAACCACTGTTGAAAAAGAAAAAGTCAGCAAGTGGGTGCAATTTGGAAAAGAAATTTTAAAAGTAAAACAAACCAACCAGTAAAGGAATTACCAAAATGAAAATATTTTTAATGTCACTCTCGCTTTTGATCAGTCAGATCGCATTCGCGAGTGAGCCGCCACCGAACTATCCGCTGGTTAAAGGAATAATCAGAAAATTAGATATTAATTCTGGGCGCGCTTCCATTAAGCACGAAGAGATTCCAAATCTGAACATGCCTGGTATGACAATGTCGTTTCTTGCCCAAGATCCCGAGATTCTTGCGGGTCTCGCTGTCGGCGATCAAGTTAACTTTGTCGCTGATGAAGTCGAAGGAGAACTTGTCGTTCTTTGGATTGAAAAAACAGCCCCGCCAACAGCAGAAACTTCAAACGTTACTTGCACTGGAACGGCCAACACTTATCCAAAAACGAATGTCGAAATTGAAATTCGGCATGGCAAGTTTAGCACAATCCGCTATGAATACGCAGAGGGGCCTTATAAAGGAACCTCTCACATTAATTCAATCGGTCGAATGCAAATGCATAAACGTAACGGCTTTTTTATCGCTCGCTCCGGCACTGGAGAACTTGATTCAAAACTTATTTTTAAAGCTCAGGATGGGAAAATTTCTGATGCTTGTTTCACAAACTTTAGCGCAAGTATGAACAATGCGATTGTTCAGTGTGCTTTTGAATAATTGAAGACATGTCTGGATTAATTTTTGCATATTTTCGCTCTAGCAAGCAAGAAAACGTTCGTTCTGGGATTTTTTTCCTCTTGCGATGTTTCTGGTGTGGCGATTTTTAAGACTAGGGAGGTTATTTATGCACGGACACACGAACCACGAAAATCATGGCGGAGGAATGCACTACAAGCACCTGGCAATCATGACATTTCTTTCATTTTTAGCCATGTACATTCTTATGTATGCAATGGTTGATCGCTTGGAAAATGTTTATCACAGCTTCAACCAAGTCTATATGGCGGCACTCATGACTTCGCCGATGGTTTTGATCGAACTTATTATCATGAAAATGATGTACCCAGATAAAAAGAAAAATATGGTAATTCTTGCAGTTAGTACGGTTGCGCTTGTCGTGTTTTTTTCGTTCATTCGATTTCAGACAGGGATTTCTGACAAACAATTCTTACGGTCTATGATACCCCATCATGCAGGGGCCGTACTTATGTGTAATGAGGCGAAGATTTCAGACGAAGAAATTAAGAGTCTTTGCAACAGCATTATTGAAGGTCAGCAAAAAGAAATTGATAAAATGAAGGCGATCTTAAATAGACTTTAAATAATCGCCTTTATAAAATCTGGGAATTATTTGGCTGTAATTTCCCCTTTAAGCATATTCATTCCACAAGCAAAACCAAGTTTACCTTTTTT
>TARA_B110001454_G_scaffold29420_1_pt1 | contig 35733 bp, 35 predicted proteins | sample TARA_B110001454 | Tara Oceans TARA_B110001454 (sample SAMEA4397004) | marine metagenome | biome: Polar Biome; feature: [MES] marine water layer (ENVO:01000295) within the mesopelagic zone...; material: water (ENVO:00002006), including particulate matter (ENVO:01000060) such as...... | reverse complement strand
CGGTGCTGAAAGAATAAATAAAAATTAAGGATATAGCATGGCTGAGCAAGCACAACCTTCACAACAAGAGCAGGGTCAATTTTCATTACAGCGTTTTTACGTTAAAGATTCGTCATTTGAATCGCCGAATGCCCCTGAGTCTTTCCAAAAGCAGTGGAAGCCAGAAGTTAAATTAGATTTGAATAGCCGCTCTCGCAAGCTGTCTGATGATACGTATGAAGTTGATGTTAAAGTAACCGCAACAGCAGAAAATGAAGGCGAAACAGCTTTCTTGGTTGAAGTACTTTTGGGTGGCATTTTCCACATTAAAGGCATTGAAGGCGAACAGCTTAAGCATATGCTAGGTGCTTTCTGCCCGAACATCTTGTTCCCATATGTACGTGAAACAATTGACCAGTTAGTGACTAAGGGTAGCTTCCCTGCATTGATGTTAGCACCGATTAACTTCGAAGCTTTGTATCAGCAGACACAAGCTCAGCAAGCAGCCGCGACAGCCGGCGCTGCGGAAGAAACTGTCCAGTAATCACTTAAGGCAGTAACGATGTTTTACTGCTGACTGCTACAGATACAAGAAAGCCGAAGAGTCTCTTTATTATAAAGATGTCTGCTTCGGCTTTTTTATATCTATGATTTAAGGGCTTACGGCTCAACCGTTAGTTACCACCCGCATAACCATTCTGGCGCCAAGCTTCAAAAATCATCACCGCGACCGTATTTGATAAATTCATGCTGCGGCTGCTTTCCATCATTGGTAGGCGTAACCATTGCTCAAATGGGATTTGTTCACGAATATCTTCTGGTAAACCTCGGGTCTCAGGACCAAACATCAAAAAATCACCTTCTTTGAACTGAGTTTCCGAATGGGTGTGCTTACCTTTAGTCGTTAGGGCATAAATTGTTTTAGGCTGCTCTTTCTCTAAAAAGTCGACGTAGTTTTCATGAATACGCACATTAGCCCATTCATGATAATCAAGCCCTGCGCGGCGCAGCGCCTTTTCTTCCATATCAAAGCCAAGTGGTTTGATTAAGTGCAGTTGGCAGCCTGTATTTGCACACAGGCGAATGATATTACCGGTATTCGGTGGTATTTCTGGCTCAAATAAAACGATGTTAAACATGATGACTCCTCAGTATGCGCTGATTATAGAAAGCTGGTGGGCAATTGAAAGCGGAATCGCCGCAAAAGGCGGTTTTATTTACAGAACAAACATTAAGTAGTTGCTATTAGTTATTAACACCTATTTGTTCAGCGCATTTTGTTATTTCTCTACTAAACTTTAAAGACACCGTTAAAAGTTAAAACGATCGTTAAAAGTATTATGGGAGTGGTGGGTGAAAATTCGCTGGCCGTTTAAAAAATTAGCTTATCAGCATTGGCTTGGGATTAATTTATCTCAGCTAAATCCCAGCGCAGTAATCTATAGCGCCGGCAAAATCATTGCTGCCAAAAGCTTTAGCCAAGAAGAAGGTATAGAGGCTTTGACCCAATGGCTCAGAGATCATGCAGTGGTTGGCATGCCTGCCGTTTTGGTTTTGGATAGCCATGATTATGAATTGCTGCTAACGGAAGCGCCTAACGTACCTGATGATGAACTGAATGCTGCAATGGAGTTTAGGGTTGGCGATTTATTGGCTCAGGACATGAGTGAAACCGCCATCCAAGCCATTCGCCTGCCTGAAGATGCTTATAGAGGTCGGATGTCGATGGCTCATGTTATTGCTGCGCCGAATGAAAAAATAGAAAAATGGGTTGCGTGGGCAGAAGAGCTAAAACTTAAGATCTCGTTAATCACCGTTCCTGAGCTATGTTTGCTTAACTTGTTAGCCCTATTTGATGTTGAGCAAGGCGTGGGGTTATTAGAGTTAGAGCCTGAGCGAGGCAGTCTTCGCCTTTATCAAGCGGGAGCCTTGTATCTAACTCGCCAAATTGAAGTCGGTCTTGATGCCCTTGAATTAGTGCGTGCAGAAGATAGAGATCCTCCGATTGAACATCTAGAAGTTGAGCCTATAGAAGTTGAGCCTGATTTAGAATTAGGCATTGACCTTGATTTGGAATTAGAGGCCGATGCTGATGTTAATGATGAGAATGAGCTTAAGGTTGATGATTATGTCCCATTTTCTGGAAAGGCGAATATTAACGAGCAGCAATTAGAAAGTTTGATACTGAAGGTACAGAGATCGTTAGATTATTATGAAAGCCAGCTTGGCATGGGACAAATAACACGTTTATGGCTTATCTCAGAAAGGGAGGATCTTTCTGATTTGGTTGAAATCATGGATGCCCAATTCTTCGTGAAAATTGAGCAACCAGATATTACTAAACTGTTTAAAAAATTAGACTTTCAGATCGCAAGTGATATCGAAGAGTTAAATCGCATGGCTGTTGCAATCGGAGGAGCGCTTGCATATGACCGAGATTAAGCAAAAGATCAATTTATATCTGCCAAGGTTTCAGCCTGAAAAGCTATCAAAAGAAACGAAAAATCTTTTCTTCGCGATATCAGCGGCGTTTGCCATTCTTGTTTTGATTATTGCCTCTTTGATGATTATGAATTCTCTAGTCGATAGCAAAATAGTTAATAATCAACAAAAATCAGAAGTGCTAAATAAAAAATTAGAGCAAGCGATTTCAAAAATACCTAATGTTACCGCTGATTCAAATTTAGTGAACCGCATTAAACAGCAGAAGTCGGTAATCAAGAAAAAACAACAAGTTATCGCTTATTTATATAAAGATACTATTAGTGAAGGTGAAAACTTTACCAGCTTGGTTGACCAATTGGCTCAGCAGAATGTACAGGGTATTTGGTTAAATAAATTCGAAATTCTAAATAAAGGCAATGATGTACAGTTATTTGGTTATGCCAAGACGCCCAGCCATGTTTCTAAATACATCGAAATGCTAGGCGCTCAAAATGCTTATCAAGGTCGAAATTTTCAGCAAATAAAAATTAATAAATCAGCGCAACGATGGAATGACTTTTATATTTCAACACTCAGTTTGAAAGAATTGCTTTCATTAGACGCAGAGGAGGTAGAGTGATGCATTGGTGGCAGAAAAAACCAGCAGCAAACTTAATCTCTGCTTATGAGAGTGTATCGCTAAGAGAGCGTAAAATTATTCTTATAACCCTCTTGATTTTGATATTTTTAGTGGTGTATCTATTGGCCATTGAACCTCTTCTGATAACGTATAAAACTCTGAATGAAGAAAGCAATGCTTTATATAATGAGAATCGATTAACAGAAAAGCAACTTCAGGTTACGTTGGAAAGTAAATATCAAGATCCAAATATCCCATTGCAGCAAGAAATTAGGTTGTTAGAAAACAAAAGTTTGGCACTAGATGAAGATATTGGCCGTTTAACAAAAGCCCTAGTCGCACCTAAGCAAATGGTTCAACTATTGGAGAATGTTCTTAAAAGCGATAAAAAAATGAAGCTCATCTCTTTTTTGAATTTGCCCAAAGAAGATGTTCGATTCTCGCTAGAATCTTCTGTGCAGGAATCAGACATGAATTCTATTAATGAGGCCGGGAAAAATTCTGATGAAGGGTTAATTTATAAGCATGCTTTTGAGATTGAAATGAAAGCAACTTATGACAGCACCGTAGGCTATTTAAAACGTATTGATAAGTTACCTTGGAAGGTTTTTTGGCAAGAGCTGAAATATGAAGCAGGAGATTATCCTAACGGAAATCTTAAAATAAAAATTTATACGTTAAGTACAAGTAAGGAGGTTTTAGGTGTATAGCATTATTAGAACTGCAGCATGCACCCTCTTACTTGTTTTTGTCTGCGTTGTTCATGCAGGGCAAGACCCTATGCGTCCACCTAACTGGACTAACCAAGCACCACGGTCACCTTCTACAAGTGCTCGTATTGATTTGCAACAAATACTGATATCCAAAGACCGTAAGATCGTCATAATTAATGACAAAATTTTACAGGAAGGGCAATTAATTGATGGTTATAAAATCATTGAAATCGATGCCAAACAGATAAAAATTAGACGTGCTGGGGTGAATAAAATCATTAAGTTATTGCCCATCACCAAGGGAGAGAATCGTGAAATATAAATTATTAATTCCATTATTGGTTGTTTTAAATTTAATCGGCTGTGCAACGACTCTCAACTCAGAAAAAGAAAGCAAAGTTGGTGATCCGTCTGTAGAAAATGAGCCTTTACTTGTATGGGAAGAAGATACCGATGAAATGGATCAAGACGACTATTTTATTCAGCAATTAATTCCGCCTGTCCCCGAGGTTGAAATACAAGAGAATCGTTTTGATGTTTCCGCAAAAGCGACCAATATAAAAACATTTTTGGTCAGTCTTGTAGAAGGAACTGGCTATAACCTAGTTGCTCATGAATCCTTAGCGGGTGATGTTACATTAAACCTGAAAGAGGTCACCATTACTGAAGTACTCGATGCTGTACGTGATATCTATGGATATGAGTATCAAATGTCTAGTTATGGCATTCAGGTAACACCACCTAGAGTGAGAACAAAAATATTTCCGATTAATTATTTGAATGTGAACCGTTCGGGCACTTCCGGTATGTGGGTGAGCAGTGGCCAGGTAACATCAGTGGATACGGAAGAGCGCAATGATAATGCTAGTAATACCTCTTCTTCTAGCGAGGCAATTAACTCGACACAGGTTAATACCAGCTCTGAAACTGACTTTTGGGGACAATTAAAACTCACCTTAGAAATGATTGTTGCCGATCATGAAAATACCAGCATTGTTGTTGATGCTCAATCAGGCATGGTGATCGCACGCGGAATGCCTGAAACTTTGAATAATATCGAAATATTTTTAGAGCGCGCAGAGCTGAGTGTAGGCAAGCAAGTTTTGATTGAAGCAAAAATTCTTGAAGTCTCATTAAAAGACGGGTTTCAGTCAGGCATTCAATGGAGCACTTTAGGCTCTGGTGATTTTAATGGCGGGGACTTTACTTCGATCAGCGCAATTGCATCCGAAGCCATAACAAATGCTGATGAGATTGGTGGTGTATTTAATCTTAACTTTAATACTAGCGATTTTACAGGCGTTATTCAGTTATTAGAAACTCAAGGAGATGTAAAGGTTTTATCTAGCCCTAGAATTGCAACGGTTAATAATCAGAAAGCCGTGATTAAAGTAGGTACTGACGAGTACTTTGTAACCGAACTCAAATCTTCGACGACGACTAGCAGTGGCAGTACAACCAGCTTTCCTGAAGTGATATTTACGCCATTTTTCTCTGGTATTGCACTCGATGTGACGCCGCAGATTGGTGAAAATAAAGATGTCATCTTGCATGTTCATCCAACGATTACGGAAGTGAGCGAAAAAACTAAAAGCGTAGAATTAAGCTCTGGTTCATTAACTGTGCCTTTAGCATTCAGTACTGTGCGTGAAACGGATTCAATTATTAAAGCGAAAAGTGGCCAGGTTGTTGTTATTGGTGGCTTGATGCAAAACAAAAAAACAGTCATTAATTCTGGTATTCCATTTTTGCGAGATATTCCTTTTATTGGCGCATTGTTTGGGCAAAAAAGAGAAAGCATCGTGCAAAGTGAATTGGTTATCTTGATACAGCCTAAGGTTGTTGATAGTAACTTCCATCACGAGGAAATGGATCGCATTAATGAGCGCTTCTCTGGATTCCGTAAGGAGATAAATTATGACCGTCGGTAATATGATCGGTGGTTTTAAAGCTTATTACGGTTTAAATGAGCAGCCATTTTCATTAGCGCCTAATACAGAATTTTATGTCGATTTAAAAAGCCAGCAAGAGTGCTTTAATGTTCTAAATTATGCATTAGAAACCGGTGAAGGTTTTATTAAAGTTACCGGTGAAGTTGGAACTGGAAAAACCATGTTATGTCGGCGCTTATTAAACTCTTTTACCGATAGTCAAGTCTCCGTTTATATCCCAAATCCGTCACTTAGTCCGCAAGCATTATGGCGTGCGATTGCTCATGAGCTGCGTATCGATATTAATCGCGTCGATTTATTTCAAATTCAAGAACGTATCCAAGAAAAATTATTGCAATTAGCGCTTGAAAATAAAACCGTTATTTTGGTTGTTGATGAAGCGCAATGTTTGCCTGAAGACAGTTTGGAGGCTATGCGACTTATTTCTAACCTAGAAATGGAAAGCCGCAGTCTGATTCAAATCGTATTATTTGGTCAGCCTGAACTAAATGATCTTCTAGCAACAGATCGTTTCAGACAGCTGAAGCAGCGAATTTCTTACAGTGCAGAATTGAAAGCCATGGATGAGCACAGCTTACCCAACTACATTCAGCAGAGAATGATGGTTGCGGGTTATAGAGGCATGCCAATTTTTGATGAAAAAGCGTTGAAGTTAATGGCCAAAGTAACTTCGGGTGTACCGCGCTTGATCAATATTATTGCTCAAAAAGCAATGTTTAGTGCCTTTGGTGGTGGTGCTAGCCAGGTTTCCGTTGCACATGTTCAAGCCGCCGCTGCGGATACGGAAGGGGCGATTAAGGAATTGAATCATAACCGTTTTTATTGGCGCGAAATCTTATTATTAATGCTGGTCGTCGTATTAGTGGCAATCAATGAGCTTAGTTAACGATGTACTACGTCAGATTGACGAGAAATCTTATTCTAATGACGGTATTAAAGCGGCACTGCCTTTGTCATTGCAGCAGAATAGTTCCGGATGGGATAAACCGAGAGTGGTTCTTCTATCATTAACAGCGTTAATTCTAGTCGTTTATATTTTACAACGACTAATCATTGGTTATTTTAATGATGAGAGAAGTCAAGCGCTTGATCCTAGTTATGCTGTTGACTCTACTTACAATGTTATCGCTAAAGATGAAATCTTCGCTATAAATGCAGATGTAAACTCTACTAAAGATTCAGATGACAGTCAGAATATCCGTCAATCTCAGCCTAAAGACGCTACGGTATTTATAGCAGCAACGCCTGTTGCTAAAGCACCAGTACCAGCATCAATACCAGTACCAAAACTAATATTGACACAGGATGTAAAGCCTCAAAAGATCGCTTCACAAAAAAAAGTCGCTTCACAAGAACCGATTATCTCCAAAAAAGCTAGAAATCATGAGGCCGCTCAATACCAAGAGGCTTTAGGGCAGTTTATCGCAGGCAATATAGAAAGTTCAGAGCACATATTAAAAAATTTACTTAACAAAAGTATTGAAGAGCCCTATTTAGAACTTCAGGCTCGAATTTATATACAGCGAAATGAGGGTAATAGTTTTTATCAACTGGTAAAAAAATACCCACAAAATAACAGTATTACTTGGTATAAATTAATTGCACCTGGCCTGCAGTTATTTTCTTATTATCGTCTTTCTAATCAATATTATGATTCGCTGGTTAAACTTGAACCGAATGAAATTCGTTGGCAGCTAGCGATTGCTCTAAATTATTCTCGTTTAGGTGACAATGAGAAATCGATTGCTGTTTATGAAAACCTTGCAAGTTCTGATCAGGTTTCTGATCGACAAAAGCAGTGGCTATTGAAAAAAATTAAACGTTTAACGTTATCTAAGGCGTAAACAATGGAAGTACATAAAAAAGTTAGAGTCGGCGATCTGTTAGTTGAGAAAGGCTTAATCACTGATACACAGTTGATGCAGGCACTATCAGAACAGAAACGTACAGGTCAAAAAATTGGTCGTGTTTTAACAACGTTAAAATTCGTACCAGAAGAAACACTATTAAAGTGTTTGGCAGATTATTTTAACTACCCGTTTATCGATTTAAATCGTTATCGAATAAATGCTGATGTCGTAAGGGTATTGCCTGAAGCACTCGCTCGTCGCTTCCGTTGTATCTTATTAGCGGATGAACCTGGTGGTTATCTTGTGGGTATGTCTGACCCTACAGATCTTATGGTCATGGATGATCTACAGCGTCAGTTAAAACGACCTGTATTACCTGCGTTTATATCAGAAGATTCGCTATTAGCGACATTGGATAGCATTTATCGTCGTCAGGATGAGATTGCATCGATCGCTGGAGAGCTTGAAGGAGAGCTATCAGAAAGCGATTTTGATATTACCGACTTGGCGTCAGGTATTGATAGTTCAGAAGCTCCAGTGGTTCGCTTATTACAGAGCATTTTTGAGGATGCAGTACAGGTAAAAGCTTCTGATATTCATATTGAGCCGGAAGAATTTCAACTTAGAATTCGAATGAGAATTGATGGCGATCTGCAAGAGCAGGTGATGAAAGAGCGCCGTATTGCGTCGGCATTAGTATCGCGTCTTAAAATTATGTCAGGGTTAGATATTTCAGAAAAACGTATACCTCAAGATGGGCGTTTTAATATTCGAGTAAAAAATAGAAGCATTGATGTGCGTTTATCGACGATGCCCGTGCAATTTGGGGAATCCGTGGTGATGCGTTTATTGGATCAAAGTGGCGGCATATTAGATTTAAGTTCTTTAGGGATGCCAGAAGATATTCAGCGGCGTTTTAAATATTTTATTGAACGCCCACACGGAATGGTATTGGTCACAGGGCCAACGGGGAGTGGTAAAACGACGACGTTATATGCGGCGTTGAATATCTTAAATACTCAAGAACGCAAAATTATTACGGCAGAAGACCCTATTGAATATCGCTTGCCAAGGATTAACCAGGTGCAAGTGAATACTAAAGTAGGGTTAGAGTTTTCGACGGTGCTAAGGGCGGCCTTACGTCAAGATCCTGATGTGATCTTGGTGGGGGAAATGAGAGATCAAGAAACGGCTGAAATTGGTCTGCGCGCAGCCATGACAGGGCACATGGTATTATCAACATTGCATACCAATGATGCGGTTTCTACAGCGATGCGTTTGATGGATATGGGGGTTGATCATTATCTTGTCGCTTCGTCTTTACGTGCCGTTATGGCGCAAAGATTGGTTAAACGATTGTGTGACCATTGCCAAGAAGATTACACACCGGATTTGCAGGAAAAATCTTGGTTAGAAACAATGAGCTGTGATGTAAATCAGGTTACTTTTAGGCAGGGCCGCGGTTGCCACCATTGTAATAATACGGGCTACCATGGTCGTATTGGTATTTATGAATTATTAGAAATGAATGAGCCGATGATCGCGGCGATGAGAAAAAATTCAGCGGATGATTTTTCTAAAGCGGCAGAAGCTAATACAAAATTTCGGCCGCTTGCGTTATGTGCTTTAGATTATGCAAAAGAGGGCATTACCTCGCTGAATGAGGTTTTCCGTATTAGTGCTAGTTTAGGGGATGGAGGTTGATATGCCTGATTTCCAATACAGTGGCCGTGACGATCAGGGTATTTTGGTCGAAGGTATTTTACAGGCTGTAAGCCAAGATGCTGCGATTAATCAGTTACAGTCAAAAAAAATTACGATTGTGCGTCTTGCTATTGAAGCTAAGCAGGTCGATGGTAAAAAAATACACATTAGTTTTAAGAAAAAAATAACACTTGATGATCAGGTTTTATTAACACGTCAGTTATATGCGTTAACAAAAGCAGGGATTCCTATTATCAGAGCCTTAAATGGCCTTGCAGAATCGACGGATAATCGCTTTCTGGCGAAAGTGCTGAACGCTATTGCAGATTCATTAGCCGCAGGTTCTGAGCTCGCAACGGCTTTCAGGCAGTTTCCTAAAATATTCTCTCCTATTTTTATTAGTATGATCCATGTGGGTGAAAATACCGGTCGCTTAGACCTTGCCCTTAAGAAATTAACCGCGCATTTAGAGCTGGAGCGAGAAACCAAAAAACGCATTAAATCAGCGGTTCGTTATCCTCTCTTTGTCATCTCAGCCATGGTGCTTGCCATGGTTGTTATTAATATTATGGTTATTCCAAATTTCGCCAGTTTTTTTGCCAAACTTGGCAGTGATTTACCCCTTGCGACACGCATCTTAATTACGACGTCAGATTTTACGATCAATTATTGGTGGATGATTTTATTGTTTATCTTTGGGTCTAGCTATGCCTGGTATCACTACATTAATACTGAAGAAGGGCGTCTTTGGTGGGACGGTAAAATAATTAAGTTGCCGTTATTTGGATCACTATTTAAACGCATTGCACTTTCTCGCTTCTCTCGTTCATTTTCTATGATGCTCTCGTCGGGTGTGCCTATTTTAAGAGCGTTATCGATTGTTTCTGAAAGTGTTGGTAATAAAGCCATTGGTGCGGCGATTAATGATATGTATCGTGGTGTAGAGCGTGGTGAGCGGTTAACGAGTACTGCGTCAGTAACAGGTTTATTTACTCCCTTGGTATTACAGATGATGTCGGTAGGTGAAGAAACTGGATCGATTGATACATTATTAAACGACGTGGCTGATTTTTATGAAGAAGAAATTGACTATGAATTAAAACAACTTGCTGACTCCATTGAGCCCATTTTATTGGTCTTTTTAGGCGGTTTAGTTTTAGTGCTAGCACTAGGCGTTTTCTTACCTATTTGGGACCTAAGCGGAGCGATGGGAGGGCGCTAATGCTGAATGATATTTTTGTATATATTCGTAACATTAATAGGAAAAACTTAGATTTTTTGACTAGTCTTAATAGTACAAGGTTAAAAGGTATAGCAGGCTTTGGTTTATTTGAGTTTATGCTAGTACTGATAATTATTTCCATTTTGGTATCGGTTTTGATACCAAAGTTTATGGAAGTAAAATCGGAGGCACACAAAAGTCATGTGCAGCTGAGTGCCAATTCTCTGCAAAGTGCAGTGAATATTGTTCATAGCTTATGGCAATCGCAAGGTTCAAAAGACAATGTTGTGATTATTAAAAACTATGAGGAAGGCAAGGTGCTAGTAGGGCCAACGGGTTGGCCTATTGATGTTATCACTGTGAACGGTGTCGATACTAATATCAGCCGCATTGAACATAATGATGATGACTTTAAACAAAAATATGATTCAGCTTCAGTCAGCAAAAAAACCTGTGAAAGGCTATGGAATGGCTTATTAAAAGAGTCGACCCCTGAGGTGGAATTTGAGAGTAATAGCATTAAAACTGATGTTTATCTTTTTGAGTTTTATCAAGGAACCTGTCGATTTAGATATCTTCTAAGTGAAGATGATTTTCGTATTGAATATGATCTGGCAACAGGTCAAGTTAATACTTTTTTTGAGCATTATTGAAAGTGATGGCTAGGAGCGATCTATGAGAAAGATCAACAAACAAGCAGGTTTTACCTTAATTGAATTGATTATGGTAATTGTTATTTTAGGCGTCTTATCGGCTTTCGCATTGCCACGATTTGCTGATCTTGGTGGTGAGGCAAGGATTGCGAGTATTAATGGTTTGAACGGTGCTATAAAATCAGCTGCAAATATTGCTCATGCGCAGTGGTTAGCTGATGGTGGGACTGCGGCTACAGTTTTGCTAGAAGGTACTTCTATAGCCATGGTTAATGGTTATCCCGATAACGCTGCAATAGACTTAGCTGCACAAGTTACGGCCACGGATTATACAGTTGACGATACTACTTCAACAACAGCAACAACGTTTGATGTTATTGGCGCGCCAACCCCTGCTACTTGTCGTGTGACTTATACAGAGGCAGCTGCAAATGGCTCCCCTGATTATACTTTAGTAATTACTGGCTGTTAAGTCTATTGAACTTTGCAAGAGCCTTTGGCTCTTGCAATTTTATTTATGAAATTCCAGCAAGGCTTTACTTTAATTGAACTTATTACAGTCATCATTTTGCTGGGGATACTTTCAACTTTTGCTATTAGTCGTTTCCCACAAAAGCAGGGATATTCCACAGCGATTATAAAAAATCAATTATTGGCTTCTGCTCGTTTAGCACAACAAACTTCGTTATCTCGATCCTCTTCTATTGATAATTTAATATTCAACGTATTTGAAAATTCTGGCGATTGGAATTTCGTTATTTCTGATGGGGCGGGTACAAGTTATGAGGCCAAAATTGAACGAGGTTCGGAACAAATTCGTTTTGGTACGAACTTAACCGCTGCCTGTTCTTCATTATCAACGGCCCCTTTTACGGTGATATTTGATGGTGATGGTAATAGGATTCCTTCTCAAAACCTTAGAATATGTATTGATTCCGCCACCGATTTTGAGCTTTGTATTAGCCCCTCAGGATATGCTTATGAAGGAACATGCTTACCTTAAAGCGTCTGCTCCTATGCTTATTAAGCAAAAAATGAGCGAGAGAACGTCTTTTACTAAGAGTAAAGTGAAAGGCTTTAGTCTGATTGAACTGGTTATTACCATTGTCGTTATTGGTATCGCGTTAACAGCGCTGTCGAGCAGTCTATTTTCGGGAGTAGGGCGTAATGCTGACCCTCTTTGGCAGAGCAAAGCGACACAGCTTTCTCAAGCTTATCTTGATGAGATTTTAGCCATGCGTTACCAAGAAGATTCTCCTTTAGGAGGGGGTCTTGTTGGCACTTGCTCTATTAGTGGTGAAGATGCTGGTGAATCAAGATTGGCACGTAATTATGATGACGTTGATGATTATCATAACTTGGTTGAGAATCCATCGTTTTTAGATACGACTGCTGCTTCAAACTACAGTGGCTATACTGTCAGTATTGAGGTTCAGTGTATTGGCCCAACCAATGCGGCAGCTAATAATAGTAAATTAATAGCGATCACCATTACATCACCGACGAATCAAAATTTGGTTTTTTCTGTGTTTAGAGCGGACTTATGAATATCACTCAGCAAAAGCGATTGATGAGTAGCTTAGTCAGAAATAAGCGTGGTTTTACGCTGATTGAACTGATTATGGTTATTGTTGTGCTTGGTATTATTTCAATCGGTAGTCTTAGCTTCATTTCAAATTCAGCGCAGGGTTTGGTGGATACTGCAGAACGTCAGGCTATTGCGAGTACGGCAACCATCGCGATCGAAAAAGTATTACGTGAAGTACGCCGTGCATTACCGAACAGTGTTCGTACTTTTCCTGACGGGGGAAATGAATGTTTAGAGCTGGTGCCTATTCTTCATAGCTCTGAATACGTATCGATTCCTACCGCTAGTGCAGCGACAAGCTTTGAAAGCATTAAATTTGTAACGGCGAATGGAACAGAATCCGGCTACGTAGCCGTTTATCCTAATAGTTTAATGTCGGTTTATGGTAATAATGAATCGGTCTCAGCGACGACAGCTACGGCCAGTACTGTTGGAATCCCTTCTGCTGACCTACAAACACTTACCTTTGCGGCTGCGGCGACGTATCGTTTCCCAACGGAGTCCCCTAGAAAGCGTTTTTTCTTAGTCGATCAACCTATAAGTTTTTGTGATGATGCTGATGGGCGTCTATGGCGCTATCAAAATTATGGTTTTAATCTTGATAGCACGAGTAGCCTTCCAACCTCAGGCACTAATCGAGTCTTAATTGCTGATTCATTAAAAACGAATAGCCTGAAATTTAATATAATACCTGCTCAGCTGCAAAGAAATTCAGTGGTTAGAATGAGTCTCATTATAGAGCGTGGAGGCTTATCGGCAGAGCAAGTTGATATCACCCAAGAGGTACAACTACGTAATGTACCTTAATCAAAAAAAATATACTCCAGCGCCAATGATATTCTCTAAACAAAAAGGCTTAGGTTTACCTGTGGCTCTTTTTATCATCATTATTATGAGTATTATCGCGGTTGCCGTAAATAGAATTAATGAATCTAGCAGTCAGTCTTATGGTCAAAATATATTGTCTTTACGTGCATTTTATGCAGCAGAAAGTGGTGCTCAACTAAGAGCGAAGGATGCTCTTTCGGTATTACCGTGTACGTGTGGAAGTAGTCCTGATTTAGTTTATGATTTTTCAGTAAAAGGATTGAACCAATGTCGTGCTGCAACAAACTGCACCAGTTTTTCTGTTAATGGTAATACTTATTGCACAATAAAGAGTATCGGACGTTGTGATAATGCCAACGCTGAGCGTACGGTCGAGGTACGATTGAAATGAGTATCGTATTACGAGCAGTTATATATATTTATTTATTAACTTTTGCGAATATTGTTTTTTCAGCGATTACATTTGAGAGTGATTCTAGTGCTTCAGGGTTTGGTACTAATTATACATTCACAGCACCCTCAACCTTGGCTGTTGGTGATGTCTTAATTGTACATGTTATTATACGTGATAGTAATAGTGTGAACGCTATTACACCTCCGTTAGGTTGGACCGAAATAGGAAATCAGCAACAAGATGATGATGTCTTACAGTCAATTTATTATAAAGTAGCTACCAATAGTGATGTTAATACTCCGGCAGAAACCTACCCTTGGAGTTGGGGAAATTCACGCCGAGTAATTATTAATATGCAAGTCTATCGTGGTGCTAGCATTATTCCCATTGATAATTTTGCAACAAACGTAGGAATGAATGGTAGTAGCGTCAGAGCCAATGCAGTGAATGCTACAAATCCTAATGGAATGTTAATTACCTTTTATTCATTAGAGGCGGGTAATCAATCATTTACCCCTGATAATACAATGACTGAAATTTATGATTTAGAGACAGGCGATAATAACAATGGTCTCACGACGATGTCTGCTTATCAGTTATTAACAAACGAAGGATCAACAGGAAGTCGAGATGCTCTTACAACGGTAAGTAATGATGATGGTGTATCACATACTGTCGTTTTAGCCCCCTTGGTCGTCGCTCCCGAAATCACATCGCTATCAACTAACTGCTCAACATTATCTGAAATTATTATTCAATTTTCTGAAACATTAGATTCAGTGACAGCACAAAATATTAATAATTATTCATTGGTAAGTGCTGGCAATAATTCTATTTCAATCGCTAACGCTTCGTTGGCAACAAATACTGTCACTTTGACTCTTGCAAATGATTTAAGCGACTTAACTCCTTATACACTTACTGTTAATAATGTAGAAGATCTTGATGGTAATAGTATCGCTAGTAATAGCTCCGATAGTTTCTCATTATCGTGTGAGATTAATTGCATTACCGATAATTTTGTTGGTCCTGGTGATTTATCTGATAGTTGGTCTGTGGGAAATAGTAGTGGTTCTTTTGGAGATCCAACGATTGTTGCTAATGGGCGCTTGCGTTTAACGGATGCATCGAATGATGTTTCTACTTTTGCAACACTATTGAATCAATTTCCAGGAGCAGACAATAGAATAGAAATTGAATTTGATTACTATGGCTACGGTGGCAGTGGTGCGGACGGAATCTCTGTTAACTTTTCGGATGCTTCAGTTACCCCTACAGCTGGCGCATTTGGTGGTTCTTTAGGTTATGCACAAAAAACGGGTATTAATGGTTTTGCGGGTGGTTGGCTTGGAGTTGGTTTAGATGAATATGGTAATTTTTCGACTAGTGGAGAAGGTCGAGAGGGGGGCGGTAGCAATAGTCGAGTGCTAGATAGTATTTCTTTGCGAGGATCGGGTAATGGAACTTCGGGTTATCCTTTCTTGACGGGAACTTCTAGCTTAACACCAGGTATAGATCAAAGCGGTAACAATCCAAATCCAGGACACCGTTATAAAATTATTATTGATCATACGTCTGGAGGTGGAGTCGCAACTGTCAGTGTTCAGCGAGATACAACAGGAACAGGTTCATCTTATCAAACGGTGATTCCACAATTTAATATTTATGATTTAAATACTAATCAAGCAGTGGTGCCTGAAAACTGGGTAGTGTCTTTTACTGGATCAACTGGTGGTTCGGCAAATATCCATGAAATTGGTGATTTAAAAGTTTGCGCAGCTCAGCCAATACAAACATTTGTTATTGTCGACCATTATGATATTTCTGTTACGAGCCCTGGGCTAACATGTGAAGGCTCAGAGGTCACTCTTACGGCTCACAACATTGATCATGATCCCGTAAATGTTCTTAGTGATACCAACATTAGTATCACGACAACGCCAGCAGTGACAGGAATAATTTCTTCGCCAGTGACAATCCTCGCAGGTACTTCTAGTACGAGTTTTTATTTACAGCAAACATCGGCTTTAGCAAATATTGATATCGATGTGACCGATGGTACATTTTCTGACGAGGATGGCACTAGCGAAGACCCTAGAATTTCTTTCTTAGATGCCGCTTTTCGTTTTTATGCCGATGCTAGTAATACTGATAATAATCCGATCACTACGCAAATATCAGGCAAGTCTTCAAGTGTAGCGCCTAATAATCAAAGCTTAGAGTTGAGAGCGGTTAGAACCAATACCGACACAGGTGCCTGTGAAGTTGCTCTGTCAGGGCCGCAGACGGTCAGCTTGGCTTATAGCTGTGTTGATCCTGATAGTTGTAGTACCGCACAGTTGTTAGTTAGTGCTGATGAAACAAAAAATATAACCGGAACAGATGATAACAGTGGTTTAGCGTATACAAATCTTAATATGATATTTGATGCTAATGGCAGCGCACCTTTTCATTTTACTTTTCCTGATGCGGGTAAAATACAACTTCATGCGAATTTAAATGTTCCAGAGCCTTCGCCTAATCCAGATTTTGATCCCGCCTTCACATTAACAGGCAGTAGTAACGAATTTGTAGTACGACCATTTACCTTTGACTTAGGCTTAACGGGTGACTATGAAGCAAGCAACTCAGGTGGCACGCGTTTTGTTAGTGCGGGTTCTGATTTTTCGATGAGGGTTCGTGCAGTAAATTGGCAAGCAATTGATGATACTAATAATGATGGTTTTCCAGATGCTGGCAGCGATGTGACTAACAACACGAGTACACCTAACTTTGGCCAAGAGAAAAATAGCAGTCTTCAGTCTTTAGTGGTTACCCATACATTAATACTTCCGAATCCAGGAAATAGTGGCAATTTAACATCGACATCCATTAACACTTCGGTAGGCGCTGGATTTTTTACTGATGGAATTACGGATGGTAATCCTGCTGTTAACTTATCGTGGAGCGAAGTTGGCATCATTGATTTAGAAGTGACTTTAGATAATTATTTGTTAGCAAGTACTGCCAATATAGCGGGAGTAAAAACAAATGTCGGACGCTTTTATCCAGCCAGTTTTTCGCTGATCTCTTCAACTGTTTCCAATAGCTGTGGCAGCTTTAGCTATATGGATCAACCAGGAATGAGTGTGAGTTATGAATTAGAGGCGCGTAATACGGCGGGTATTAAAACCTTAAATTATGACGGTGATTTTGCTAAAGCAACGTTGTCTTTGGTCGCAGAAAATAATAATGAAGGAACCAACTACCAATCAAGATTAAACGGTTTTAATACTACCAGTTGGAGTAATGGCGATTATGTTTATGTTGATGATGGCCGTTTTGATCGTTTAGCTTCTGGCACACCTGATGGTCCTTATCAGGATTTAAAAATAGGCATTCAGTTAAGTGATAACGATGGCGGTATTAGTGCTTTAACGGGACTGAATATGCGTGCGAATACAAGCTCAAACTGCACTGCGATAGATGACTGTGATGCGCTTGAGTTGACAGGAGGCCTGGATATTCGCTTTGGTCAATTAAAACTCAGTAATGTTTTTGGCCCAGAAACTTCTCCTCTTGATATGACCGTTCGCACTGAGTATTTTAATGGGCCAAACTTTGTATTAAATACGGATGATAACTGTACGACGTTATTGGATACCGATCCGCCATTAATAGCAGATGTGAGTTCTTATACGGATAATTTAGCGGATGGTGATACAAGCCCCTTATTGAATTTAGATATTACTTTGGGTATTGGTAATATTGTGTTTGATGAAGCAGGGTTAGGCAATGAAGGGTCGGTGATTTATCGCTACGATACGAATACGTATTTACCGTGGTTAAATACCGAAAATGATAACGATGGTAATTATGCCGATAATCCATTTGGAAGAATCACTTTCGGTCAGTTCCGGGGAACTGACCGCATGATTTATTGGCGTGAGATTGTTCGTTAATCTCACGTGGAGTTAAGCGTCTGTTTCTTCTTCCTCTTGGTGCTCGTCGGCATCCATATTTAGCTCTTTGATTTTACGGGTTAGGGTATTACGCCCCCAGCCTAATAATACGGCCGCATCGCGGCGACGACCTGCGGTATGTTTTAGCGCGGTTTCAATCATGATGCGTTCAAAAATGGGGACAGCAACATCTAATAGCGCAGGAGTACCTTGGGTTAGTTGTTGGTCAGCCCAGTACAATAACGCTTGTTCCCAATTGCCAGAGGTCGGCGCGGCGGTTTCTTGGTCTAGTAGTTCCGGTGGTAGGTCATTGATATGAACTTCTCGTCCAGAGGCCATCACCGTAATCCAGCGACAGGTATTTTCGAGCTGTCGAACGTTACCTGGCCAATCAAGTTTTGATAGATAATCGGATGTTTCTGGTTTCAATGTTTTTACTTCAACATCCAATTCTTCCGCAGCAGAATTTAAAAAATGCTTAAGTAAGCGTGGGATATCTTCACTGCGATCTGAAAGACGAGGAATGTGAATACGAATAACGTTTAGGCGATGAAATAAATCTTCACGGAAACGGCCTTCTTTCACTAAGCCTTCTAGATCTTGGTGTGTTGCGGCAATAATTCGCACATCGACTTTTACCGGGGTGGTGCCCCCGACACGATAAAATTCACTGTCGGCTAATACGCGTAATAAACGGGTTTGCGTATCGGCTGGCATATCGCCAATTTCATCAAGAAACAGTGTGCCGCCATTCGCTTGTTCAAAGCGACCGCGACGCTGTCCGCCTGCGCCGGTAAACGAGCCTTTTTCGTGGCCAAATAATTCAGATTCAATAAGGTCTTTTGGAATGGCGGCCATATTTAAGGCAATGAAACTCTCACTCGCGCGAGGGCTATGCTTGTGTAATGCGTGAGCAACGAGTTCTTTACCGGTTCCGGATTCACCATTAATTAACACCGTGATGTTCGATTGCGATAAGCGGCCAATGGCACGAAAAACTTCCTGCATAGCAGGGGCTTCACCAATAATTTCCGTATTATTGGGCAATTCTTCAACAGCGCTATTATTGGCTTGCTGTTCTTCGTAATGAGCAATTGCTCTTTGTATTAAGGTAACCGCGTCATCAACATCGAACGGTTTTGGCAAGTACTCAAAAGCCCCACTTTGATAGGAACTTACCGCACTATCAAGATCTGAATGTGCCGTCATGATGATGACTGGCAACGCTGGGTGAGCTTCGTTGATTTGTGCTAATAGCGTTAGCCCATCGATACCCGGCATGCGAATGTCGGTCATGATGGCCGCAGGCGTTTCTTTTTCTAATAAGCCCATAATAGGCTCTGCACTTTCAAATACGCGGCAAGGAATGTTGGCTTGCTCTAGCGCTTTTTCCAGTACCCAGCGAATTGATTTATCATCATCAATAATCCATACAGTATTCATATTGATTCGTCCTAAGAGTTTTTAAGTGGTAAATAAATAGAGAATTCAGTACGGCCAACGTCGCTTGTATATTCAATGATGCCTTCGTGCTGATTAATCAATGATTGTGCGATGGATAAACCGAGGCCTGTGCCTTCGGCGCGGCCACTGACCATTGGGTAAAACAAATTTTCTTTCAGGTGCTGTGGAATGCCCGGGCCATTATCTTCGATGGTGATTTTAGCGACCAACCGATGGCGTTGATGGCCAATAGTAAATTGACTTTTAGTCCGCGTACGTAACGTGAGAGTTGGTTGTTCTATTTTGGCTTCTACCATGGCTTGTACGGCATTTCGGCACAAATTTAAGGTTGCTTGAATAAGGTGCGATTTATCGCTAATAAATTCAGGAATGGAAGGATCATAATCGCGAATGATTTTGATATCTCCAAGCTGGTCAACTTCGATTAACTGACAAACACGCTCTAATACTTCGTGAATATTGGTCGATTCTTCTTTAGGCAATTGATTAGAGCCTAATAAGCGATCAACAAGGTCGCGCAAACGATCAGCTTCTTCGATGATGATATTGGTATATTCATCCAGGGATTGATCTGGCAATGCGCGAGATAATAATTGAGCTGCGCCTCTGATTCCGCCAAGTGGGTTTTTAATTTCATGGGCCATACCACGAATAAACTCTCGGGTTGATTCTTGTTTTGCTAGAATTTGTTCTTCGCGGGAGATGCGCATTAAACGATCTCGCCCCTGAATTTCGATCAGTAGGCAAGGAGTGCGGCTTTCTGGATGAACAATGGGGCTGACGCTGTAATCAACAGTAATGCTTTGCGTATTATGTAAGGTTACTTCGGTTTCACGTTTTGTGAATGTGTAGCCGGTATTGATAGAACCTTGTAATGCTTCGCGGTCTTTGTCAGATTCCCAAGCAAGGTCATAAAAAGGCTCACCAATACCGCGACGGCCACTGACTTGTAGCAGTACTTCCGCCGCTGGATTCATATAAATAACCGATAGATCAACATCGAGCAACAATATGCCAGTATTCAGGTATTCGAGTAGTTGCTGGTTGAGGACCGCTGACGCAATCATGTTTAAACCTTTCCTTGTGGCTAAGCTTTTGGCGGCTAAAACTGACTTAAAGCAAGAAGTGAGCCATTCATCAATACGCACGTATGTGAGGCGTTATAAAGATATCATAATGGATGATTGGGCTAAAATGGAGCGTAATTTTTAAAAGTGCACCAAATTTGTGCGCAATGGGGTGGCAGGTGCTTGCTAGCAGTGCGTTATAAAGGTAGCCTTATCGGCGCACATAAACGGTGACAGTCTGACTGCTGATGCGTTCTTCTTTGGTCTCTTTATTACGAACAACAACTTGCAGGGCGTGTTCGCCTCGATCCGTATTGGTGAGCTGCCAACTAAGATGATTACCGCTTTCAACCTCTTTACCATTGATGAGTAGCGTTGCTTCGTCGCCTTCTTTTAGCTTCGGAACAATCTGGGCTGAGACATTTATATTGCCAAGCTTATCGCGCGTAAAATAGGTTTCCGCAGAGGGGCTTGTAATGGTGAGGGTTTGATAAACAGACTCGTCTTCTGCTTTATTTTTGGTGGCTGTTTTAGACGGTATTTTAATCGCAGGTATGATGCTGAGTTCTTTTAGTTTGTGCTTACGCGATTCTTTGCTTGGTTGGTCTGAGAAGACTCGGTTACCTTGCTCGTCTACGCTGATGTAGATTTCTGTAGCGTAGCTCGCTGAGGCGGCCAAACCAGTAACTATCCAGGTCGCTATCGTATAAAATAAAATGGCAAAAGTACGGCGAGTTAACATAGGTCATCTATCAGGTTTTAAAAAGAATTTTCATCATGCCAGTCTAATGGTTGAGTATCAATAGATAGCGGTAGATAGCTGTTTGGATTTTAATATTTGGGAAATAAAAATGAAGGCATTAATACAGCGAGTAAGTGAAGCCAGCGTCACTATTGAAGGCCGCGTTTTTTCAAACATAGGGCAAGGCTTGGTTGTTTTATTAGGTGTTGAGAAAGGAGATGATTCTGATTCGGTTGATAAGCTTTTACATCGGGTAAGCCATTATCGTATTTTTTCTGATGATGAAGGAAAAATGAATCTTGATGTGCAGCAAGTTAATGGCAGTCTACTGGTTGTTTCACAATTTACGTTAGCCGCCGATACCAGCAAAGGGTTGCGCCCAGGTTTTTCAACCGCTGCAAAACCTGATATTGCTAAAGCGCTTTATGAAGAATTTATTAGCAAAGCAAAACATAAAAATATTTCTGTCGCGACAGGGCAATTTGCAGCGGATATGAAAGTATCTTTAGTGAACGACGGCCCTGTCACTTTTTTATTGCATAGCTAAAATTTTGCTTATGCCGAGATTGCACTGGGTTCATATAAACCTAAGGCTTCTTCTAAAGCAAAAAGATAAGAGGGCAAAATGTTAGTACTTAAGCCCGCGTATTCTGCTACCCAAGTAGAGCTGCCAAGAATGATTGTAGGGATTAATCGGCCAATTTTAGCAAAAAAGCGCGCGGCTGAAACTTCAGCATTATCGCTTTCATTGATGTAATAAACCTTAATATCAACAATAAAGTTTAGGCAAGACTTCTCTTTATTTACTTGAATTTGTATGGGGCTACGAGAGTGTGCGCAATACATGTTCAAATCTTTGAAACGTTGATTTAAGCGTTTCTCTATCGCATTTTTTTTCTTTTCTGTGTCGGTACGCACCAAGCCTGGCAATCTAAATTGGCACTTTATTGTACCGACAAACTTAGATTCTTTATTTTCTCGTGCATTGGGAATATTACAAAGGTTGAGACTCATAACTACTCTCTAAATTTAGAACGCTTTTAATTTTTATATAACCGAATATTCCATGATTCGCTCTGCATATAATCCTATTATGCAGTTGCATAGTATCATACTGCTAAAGCAGGTCGTGAAGTAGTTGCTAGCGTAATTTTTTGTTACTGAGAAGAGTATTTTATTGTTTTTTGAGACGTGCATCCAAAAATACTGTCATTGAGCGACAGGTATTGTCATTGGTATTTTTTAAAATTTTTAGACGAATTGATTCAGCTCTTGGCCTTGGCGGGGAGCTGCATTAATGTTCTGAAACTGATTGAAGATATCAATCGCGGGTTTATTAGCGGAATCGGTTTCACGCTGAACTCTATTATTTTCGATGCTTTCGTTTTGAGTTGTTTCATTTTTTGTGCTTTCTGATGCAGCCGCTGCTGATTGCGGAAGTTGTATCGTCTGAGAAGAAGGTCGCACTTCGTTAGGCTCTGCATTGCGGACATTGCCAGCTTGCTGATTAAATTCAGCTCTTTGTGCCTCTTGTTGTGCGACCTCAATTTTTTGCTGTTCTTCATTACTCACCTGCTGTTCCGCGGGTGTATTGACCGATGTCGCTTTTACTTGCTCGCTGGGTTTGCGGCCTTGATCATCATTTACCCTTAGTGTCTGTTGAACAGACTTCTCATTGTCAGTGGCTGTAACCGTAGGTTCAGCTTGTTTGCGAGAAGGTTGGGTTGCAGGTATTGCAAAACTACCTGCTGATGATATCGGTGCCATTATTGTTTTCCATATAGCAAGTATCTAATACATGATGGGTGAGCGACTTCATATACAAAGCACGAAGAACCAATAAACTTTGCATACATTCACTATAGCGCTGTTTGGTTGATTTATGAATGCTTTAATTGCCTGTTTAGAGAAGGCTTTGATCTAATAATGACTACTCATATTCGATTCGCTTTATACAGATTCACTAAGCGAAATTCATCCAATTCATCAAGATCAGGAACTGTGAAAGAATCAATTTGGCCAATGGCAGTATAGGGAGGAAAGTCAAAGTTTTTTACTCGTGAATCGGCTACTAATACTTCAGGTGCTTTCTGCAAAAATACGTCTAGCAAAGGCAGATTTTCTTTATCGTATAATACGTCGGCGGCAATTAATAAATCGATCTCTTGGTCAAACTCAAACAAGTCACCGTGCAATTCAAATTCTACGTTATTGAGTCTTGCATTTTCTTGGCACGATAGCAGTGCATCTGGGTCAATGTCGCAGGCGATGACGTGCTTGGCCCCAGCCATTATGGCGGCAATCGCGACGATGCCAGATCCTGCTCCAAAATCCATAATACGTTTATCTTTTACCAGTTCAGGATTTTGTAAAATATAGCGTGCTAATACTTGGCCACTGGCCCAGCAAAAAGCCCAATAGGCTGGGTAAGCTTGTATGGCTAATATTTCTTCTTGGCTAAATGAACGCTGCATGGGAGCAGGATCAACTAGCCACAGTTTGATCTCTGGACACTGAGGTAAAACTTGTTCGCTAATACTGGCATCAGCCAGCATTTTTTGAATACAGGTAGTTAAGTTTTTTGGAATTGACGGCATGGGGTAAATCAACGCTAGTAAGTTATGTCAGATTATAACGCATTTGCTCTTACCTACTTAGATTTTGATCCGGTTTGATAAAGCAGGTTAAATCTTGATTTAACACAAGGCGACTATTCTGAGCTTTCGTAAACTATAATTTCTGGTGTGACTGGCCAAGATATAGCGTAACGATTGATCGAGATAAGGGTGAAAATACATATGACGAATAGTGATGGCATGGATGGAAGTTTTTCTAATTGGGCTAATGGCCATGGAGTTATTCATCATAGTGAACAAACCCAGCAGCGTATTAAAAGTTTAGCCGAACAATTATTACAACAGCAAAAAATTCAAAAGATAGACGATTTTTATCAGTGTTTATCGGCTTTGGATATTATTACCAATCAAGCCATGTGGTTGGTAGCGCATATGACGTATAGCAAGTCTGTGCACCTAGATGGTCGAGAATTAATCGCCGATGATTTTAAGCAAGATCCGCAAGGGCATACGGGCGGATCACTTAATATGGTGCCTGCATTTGCCGGTTTTTTAGCGGCGAATACTTTAACCGGAGCGCATCGAGATTGGTTGATGGGGCAAGGCCATTGTGTGGCCGCCATTGATGCTTTGCAGTTATTAACAGGGCTGGCGAAAACCGATAGACAACAGCAGTTTCCGTTAACGGATAAAGGCCTAACGGATTTTGTCCGGGCATTTTATAGCTACGAAGTATCGTCACAAGGTAAGCCCGCATCACCATTAGGAAGCCATGTGAATGTCAATACAAAAGGTGCCAGCATTGAGGGGGGATATTTGGGTTTTGCTGCTTTGCATTATGTTCATCAACCCTTACCAGGGGAGCGTTTAGTCGCTTTTTTAAGTGATGGTGCATTTGAAGAGCAGCGCGGCAGTGATTGGGCTGCTCGTTGGTGGCGAGCAGAAGATACCGGTTCGGTATGTCCGATTATGATTGCTAACGGGCGTCGGATTGATCAGCGAACAATGACGGCTCAGCAAGGTGATAGTGCTTGGTTTGCCGAGCATTTAGCGCACCAAGGGTTTGATCCTGTTGTGATTGATGGCCGAGATCCTGCCGCTTTTGTTTGGGCCATTATTACAATGGAAGAATCTTTAGCTGCCCAGGCGGAAAAGATTAAACGCGGTGAATTACAATACCCTGTTGCTTTACCTTATTGCATTGCCGAAACCGAAAAAGGGTTTGGTTTTCCTGGTGCAGGAACGAATGCTGCTCATGGTTTGCCTTTGCAGCAAAATCCTCGCTTTGATGAGGTTGCTAGAGGCTTATTTAATCAAGGTGCGCGTGCGTTATTTAATGCGGAAGCGACGTGGAAAGAAGCCGCGCATTGTTTACGTCAGCCTACAAAACCTTATGTGGCTAAAGAAGTCACCGTTACTTTGCCAGAGCCGAAGTGGCAAAATTTAGACAAGCATTATTCACCTGCGCAGGCGATGGACGATTATTTTGTCGAGCTGGCAGAAGTCAATTCTAAGTTAAGAATACGAGTCGGTAACCCCGATGAATTATCGTCTAATCGTTTTTCTAAAACCTTAGAATTACTCAAGCATCGTGTCACAAATCCAGAAGCGAGTATTGCAGAGGCTATTGATGGCAGGGTGATTACAGCGCTGAATGAAGAAGCGGTTATTTCTGCATGTTTGGCGAATCACCAAGGGCTAAATCTTGTTGTTTCCTACGAATCGTTTGCGATGAAAATGTTAGGGGCTATTCGACAAGCGGTTATCTTTTCTCGTCATCAAAAAGAAAGTGATGACCCCGCAGGTTGGTTGTCTTTACCTGTGGTTGCAACGTCTCATGTTTGGGAAAATGGCAAAAATGAGCAAAGTCATCAAGACCCCAATTTGTCGGAGTCTTTATTAAATGAAATGAGCGATATGGCGCGGGTTGTATTTCCAGCAGATGCAAATAGCGCGATGAGTGTATTGCGCGCTTGTTACAGTGATTTGGGGTCGGTATGGAATGTGGTCGTCGCTAAATCGAAACTGCCTGTTTTGCTCAGCCCAGAACAGGCTCAGCAGTTAGTGGAGCAAGGTGCTTTATGTTTGCGAGGTAATTGCCATGCTGACATTCAGCTGGTGGCGGTAGGCGCTTATCAACTGCAGCAAACATTATTATTGAGTGACCGTCTAACCGCGATGAATCAAGGGCATAGTATTGTCTTTGTATTGGAACCTGGACGTTTTCGCCAGTCTAGGGATTCGTGGGAAGAAAAAATTCAGGCTAGCAAGTCGCTGACTGATGCATTGTTTCCTAATACTATTAAGCAGCGTTTGTTTTTCTGCCATGGTCATCCAGAGGCCATACTCGCGTGTTGTCGACCTCTTGATTTAGGTGCGGCTAAAACGTCCGCTTTGGGTTATATCAATCAAGGCGGGACGCTTGATAGCGATGGTATGTTGTTCGCGAATAAATGCACATGGGCCCACGGCGCTTTGCGTTTGGCTCAGCAATTAGGTAAAGCTGACGATACTTGGTTAACCAGCGACGAGTTGGCGGCGGTGCTTGGTCAGGGTGATCCTTATCACATTATCAAAAAACCTTTTTAAGGTTTGTCTTTGACAGGAACTTGCATTCCCCCGGCATTTTTTTTAATCCAACCTCGGATTCGCCTGTTGGTTGGATTTTCTAATTCGGTATAGCTCGTAATTTCTTGGGTTACGATTTGCTGGTAGCGATTGTTATTGCTGCGTCGCATAATTGCTAGGCGAGTTTTTGTTGAGCGATCAAGTGCGTATTTTGTATGTTGTATTAAATCGAGATAAGGTACTGAGATGTCTGTGAGTTGTTGATTAATCAAATCTTCATCGTATGGGTTGGGTAAAGCGTCAATGGTAATTAAGGTCAGCCCTTTGGGGTCTTGATCTTGTTGAATTTGGCGATAAACATAATCGATGGCCCACGATCCTCCTTGGCCAAAACCAATGATGATTAAGTTGAATTTCTTTTTTTGATGCAGATATTCAATGGCGGTATTAATGCGTTCGCGGTTTTGAGATTGATAGTCTGCAATAAGATCGATAATGCTTTCTTGTTCTGCGACTTCGGTATCGGCTTCTGCCATGGGTAAGTCAGGAAGCTTGTCTAGTCGTGGCAGAGCAGGCTCGTTATCATCATTGTCTGTTTTTGTATTTTCGCCCTTGAGATCTTCTGCGGCAATATCGGCTGGCCCATCACTGTCTTTTTTTTCTTTGTTTTCCATTTCTTGATTTTCTGATTCTTGAGTCGTGCCCTCTGCGTCACCATTTTCTGAGTCCAGTCCCGTGGATGCTTGCTCATCATTATTTTGTGCGTCTAATGTTTTGGCGGCCGCAACGTTTTCTCTTGCAATTCGTTGACGCTTCAACTTATGTGGTAGTTCTATGGTTAATGTATCCCAGCCAAATAACGGTAAATATTCACGCAGTGGGCCAACCACTTCTGGCCAATGACCATGCTGTTGCTCGTCATGAAGTATCAGTATTGCCCCTTGTGGCTGACCACTCGCTTGGGGTAAATACAAACCATAAAATTCTTCTAGAGCATTACTCAGATTGATAACTTCATCTTCCCGCTTCATTAAGGTCATATGCTGCAAGAGTGCAGCAGATCGTTTATTTTCAACATCGGGAAAGTGGCGTTCAAGAGTCGCAGTATCGTTCGGCGCTGCTACATTTTCTGCGGCTTTTGCTTCTTCTGTTATTGTCGTGTCTTCTGTTGCTATTGATTCTTCTTCTGCGGCTTTAGCAAAGAAACTCGTCGTGCTAGCGATCAGTAATAAAATGACTAATGTCTGAGACTTCATAGCAACCTTCAATTCGAGTGATTCCTTTAAGCCTAGTTAACAAGCAAAAGTTCTTCCTTACTTTTATGATATTTTCCATCTAAAATACGTTAATTGATTATTACTCCCACTTCTCGTTGAGATTGTTATGTCTGACTATAAAATAGCTCCTTCCATTTTAGCCGCCGATTTTGCCCGTTTAGGGGAAGAAGTTGATAACGTATTAGCCGCGGGTGCAGATATCGTTCACTTTGATGTTATGGATAATCACTATGTACCCAATTTAACGATTGGACCTATGGTCTGTGCGGCGTTACGTAAGCATGGTGTGACGGCGGATATTGATGTGCATTTAATGGTGAAGCCAGTTGATCATATGATTGCCGAGTTCATTAAAGCGGGTGCGACGTATATTACCTTTCATCCAGAAGCCTCTGACCACATCGATCGCAGCTTGCAGTTAATTAAAGACGGTGGCTGTAAAGCAGGTTTGGTATTTAACCCAGCAACGCCTTTGCACCATATGGCGCATGTGATGGATAAGTTAGACATGGTCTTGCTGATGTCGGTGAACCCTGGCTTTGGTGGTCAGTCGTTTATCCCTCATACGTTGGAAAAGTTAAAAGAAGCGAGAGCAATGATTGATGATTCTGGCTTTGATATTCGCCTAGAGGTTGATGGTGGGGTGAAGGTTGATAACATTCGTGCCTGTGCTGAAGCGGGTGCTGATACGTTTGTTGCGGGTTCTGCAATCTTTGGTAAGCCAGATTATAAAGCGGTTATTGATGATATGCGCGCTGAACTTAAATTGGCCGATGAAACTTTAGCCAAATAACTTTTTATGAGTTTTCTCTTTTATGAGCATTCCCACTCTTTTTTCTAAGCAAGTAGCTGAGTTATGCGCTCAGTCTATTGATACCGTCTTGTTTGATCTTGATGGTACGCTCGTTGATAGCGTACCTGATTTGGCCGCGGCGATTGATCTGATGCTGCAAAGTATTGGTAAAAGTGCCGCTGGCGAGGCGAAAGTGAATCGCTGGGTTGGCAATGGTGCGAGTGCGCTGGTTAAGTGTGCGTTAGAAGATAGTGGCGATGAATTAGAAGATGGCGCGTATGCTACGGCGTACTCTATTTTCGAATTTGCTTATGCTAAGCGATTGGTAAAGGCAACGGGCCTATATGATGGTATTAGTGAAGTATTAGCCGATCTCAGTGCAGCCGATATTAAAATGGGTTTAATTACTAATAAGCCTAGGCGTTTTACTTTGCCTTTATTAAGCGCATTACATATTCGGCATTTGTTTGATGATATTATTTGTGGGGATGATCTTGAGCATAAAAAGCCGCATCCATTGCCCATACAAACAGCTTTGAAAAACCTGCGTAGTCAGCCAGAAAAGGCGATTATGGTTGGGGATTCAATTTCTGATATTAAAGCGGCGGCGGCTGCAGGGGTAAAGTCTGTGGCTGTAACCTATGGTTATAACCATGGCATTTCGATTAAGGATGCTAGCAATGAAGTGCTAGCCGATACCTTTATTGATCATATGCAACAGTTACTCTGTTAATTGAGTAACTGTTGCATCGTATGTTCATTTTAATTCGCACTTAATTTTTTAAGGGCGATTAAAAGCGAACCAGTGCGTTTGCTTGGTAAGATGTAATTAGATCTTTATTGACAAACTCTGCACGCAATTCTACTTTCGGTGATAAGCGATAGCCTGCGCCTACACCCATGAGCATGCCGTCGTCATCACCCAGTTCTACACCGATACGAGCCAGTGCGTATAGGTTAGGATCGACTTCATTTAAGTCTCTTTGCAATACGAACGAGCCAGAAACACCTTTCACACGTTCTTTAACATTGGGTGCTATCTTAAGATTGTTGGTTTGGAAATATCCAAGTTCAACAAACGTCTCGAAGCCTTTTATTGAGCTTTCAATAGGCAGGCCGGCAAATAGCTGAAAGCCAGAGGCTGAATCATTATCCACTTCTTTGAAAATTGATCCTGCATCGAGGTCGTTATAGCTAATACCACCACCCACGTATAAACCCTTTGCGGCAGATTCTTGTTCAGCATTAGCAGTGCTTGCGGCAAGGGTAACTAAACTTGCGATGATCATTTTATTCATAGAAATGTCCTCATATATTATTCATTAATAAACAGTGGTTCGTGTTGCAATGCTGCGAGTTGTTCACGCAGCGATAATACGTGTTCAGACCAATAGCGCACCCCAGTGAACCATGGGAAGGCAAGGGGGAAGGCGGGGTCTGACCAGCGTTCCGCGACCCAAGCTGTGTGCTTAATCAAGCGAATCGTACGCAGACATTCGATCCATTTCAACTGGTGATACGGAAAAGGTTGAAATACTTCATAACCATTACGGATTGATTCAAGCTGCTGAATTTGCTCTTCGCGCTCACCGCTTAATAGCATCCAAATATCTTGCATGGCCGGGCCTTGTACGCAGTCATCAAAGTCGACCATATACAGTTGTTCATCGCGTACCAATAGATTACCGACATGGCAGTCGCCGTGGATACGAAGAGTATCGCTCAGCTCTGGCTGATATTGTTGCTCGACTAATTCGTTTAAATCACGGCAAAGGGATTCATAAGCGGGGGCAAAATCTTCATTCATTAAACCCGAACTCATGACGGTTTCGCAGCTTTGCTGAATAATGCTTTTATTCGTTGATTTGCCCAAATTAGCTTTGCCATTCCACAGTGGACGGTGCTTAAAGCGATAATCTCGACCAACTTGATGCAGTCGGGCTAACCAGCGGCCTAAGTATTCTAATTGATCACGATTAGCAATCTCTGGCGAATGGCCACTCTTTCTTGGGGAAACAGAGAAATAAAAATCTTTGAATTCAAACAGTGTAGAGCCATTGAATTCTAATGGCGCAACTACTGGAAGTTCTTCTTCGGCGAGCTCTAATAGAAATTGGTGTTCTTCTAATATGGCATCTTTTGTCCAGCGGTTGGGACGATAGAATTTCACAATAACCGGAGATTCTTCCTCAATCCCTACTTGGTAAACGCGATTTTCATAGCTGTTTAGCGGATATTGTCGCATGTCGGTTAATAATCCCAAGCTTTCGACAGCGTCAATCACCGTGTCTGGGCTAAGGGATTCATAAGGTGGTGATGCGAGGGTATTATCTGGGCGAGTCATATTGGCCAAGTAGTCTGTAAAGAAATTAAGCCCCGCCAGTATAACTGAATAACTGAGCCATTACTGAATCACAATAATAGCCTTTGCTGAGTAAAGATTAATGCTTAGGCGTGCGGGCTAAGCACCATATCCCGACTTTCGACGCGCCAGATTGTTTGAGCAGTAAAGCCATTGAATGTGCGGTACTGCCTGTGGTCATGACATCATCAATAAGCATTACATGCTCACCCTTCAGCTTTTTACGGGTTGGGTGAAAATGTTCACTGACGTTATTGATACGCTGGTGGCGATTAAGTTCCTTTTGATTTCGGCTGTGGCTACGAGTAGCAAGGTCGGCAACCACCGGCTTTTTTAAGGCGTGACCAAGTTCTCGTGCAATAAGCTCTGCTGGATTAAAGCCTCGCTTGATTAAACTCCAGCGTGATGAGGGTACAAAAGTGAAAATATCAACATGGGATAAATGTTCCGGCTGAGAATTCAGCATCAGGCTTGCAAGTCTATGGGCCCATTCAGTACGACGTTTAGTTTTTAATCTTTGCAGCCAGTTATCAATGGGATGCGCATAGCTAAAACTGCTATGGCTATAATCGAAGGCGGGTTTTTTATGCAGGCATTGGCCACAGTTCCCTTGAACTGGCAGGGGAATTGCGCAAATTTTGCAGCGATAACTTGCTTGCGGCAAAAAGTCTTCGCAGCGTGAGCAAATAAAACCTGCATCGTAATTGATTTCAAGGCAAAGCTCGCAGTGTCTATTTAAGAACTCGGGCAGTACGTTTTTTAACCGCGAGTATACCTTTTTGTCTATCCAAGTTGACCAGTCCATGTGTCTAGTTATTATGCATCAGTAGTCCAATTTAATGAGCATTCTAACAGTTGAGTGGTGTAAAAGGTATGAGCCAAGTGAATGAGATCGACGACAAATTACGCCATAATTGGCAGCAAGACGAAGTCGCTGAGTTATTTAACTTGCCTTTGAATGACCTTTTATTCAAAGCGCAGACAGTACATCGCCAGTATTTTGATCCGAATCAGGTGCAAGTGAGCACACTTTTATCGATAAAAACGGGGGCGTGTCCCGAGGATTGTGCGTACTGCCCACAGAGTGCTCGTTACGATACCAAGCTCGAAAAAGAAAAATTGATGGAAGTAGACGCGGTTATTGAAAAAGCGAAGGCGGCGAAAGCGGCTGGCTCCGATCGCTTTTGCATGGGCGCCGCGTGGCGATCTCCGCGGGCGAAAGATATGCCTTATGTCTTGGCAATGGTGAAAGGGGTAAAAGATTTAGGCATGGAAACCTGCATGACTCTAGGGATGCTTGATCAAGAAAAATCTGCGCAGTTAGCCGAAGCAGGCCTTGATTATTACAATCATAATCTTGATACCTCGCCTGAATATTATGGCGAAATCATCACGACAAGAACGTATTCTGATCGTCTTGAAACTCTGCAAAATGTTCGTGATTCTGGCATGAAGGTATGCTCTGGCGGCATCGTTGGTATGGGTGAGCAAGAGAAAGATCGTATCGCCTTGCTGCGACAATTAGCGAATTTACCCCAACATCCCGATTCAGTACCCATTAACCAATTAGTTAAAGTGGAAGGAACACCGTTAGAAACAGAAGGTGATTTGGATCCTTTTGATTTTATTCGCACCATTGCGGCGGCTCGAATCATGATGCCCAAATCTCATGTGCGTTTAAGTGCAGGACGAGAGGAAATGTCAGAAGAGATGCAAGCGATGTGTTTCTTTGCTGGTGCTAATTCAATTTTTTATGGGGAGTGTTTATTAACGACTCCGAACCCAGCCGCCAATAAAGACCAAGCGTTATTCCGTAAGTTGGGTATTAACACCGATCATAAAGTGACCCAGCAGCCAAAAGAACTGGAAGAGCTTTTGGTGGTTGCTACTGCGGATGAAGATGAAATGTTTTATAGCGCGATATAACAATAAAGTCTAAAAGAGGTCAGTATTACACTGGCCTCTTGGTGTTTGGCTGTATAAAATATATACAGATAGATTCTTTCTTAATGATAGAGGTGCTTATGAATATAGGTTCAACGTCGGGCTCGTCATTTAGTATCGCCACCGCAGGCATTCAGCAAAGTAGCGAGCAGGTAAAACAATCTGCGCAGCAAGTCGTTGAAGCAACAACGGCTCGCCCAGCTCAAGGTACGGTTGAAGCGACTGAAGCCTTGGTAAAATTGAAAGAAAGTGAGCAGGGCGTTGCGATGAACGCCAAAGTGCTAGAAGCCGCTGATAAACAAGTCGGTACGCTGCTAGATATACAAGCTTAATTCATAAGCTTTAAACGAAAGGTAGCCAAATAAGAGTATGCAAATTCCCGCGAGTACAGGAGCCTATACCAATACTGTGTTGCCCGTCGCGCAAACACAAGGTGGGCTATTGTCTCCGATTAGTGAAACTGCAGGCTCGGCTAGTTTTCCTCCTGTTGAGGCGGTTTCTAATACGATTGCTTCTCGAGATACCCCTGCGCAGCGCCCTCAGCCTGATTTTGCCCCAGAAAATAATGGTTTAGTGAATACGGTGCCTTATTCGAATTCAGCCTCTGTCTCGAATTCTCCTCGTGAAGATGATGTTCAAGACAGTGGGCAGCCAGCAGAGCAGAAGCCGGATGAGCAAAATGAGCAGGCGCAGAAAGAGTCTGATCAGCAGCAGATTCGACAGGATCGACAACAGCAGCAGGATTTAAATATTATCCGTGAGCTAACCTTGCGTGATAGTGAAGTGCGAGCTCATGAGCAAGCTCACAGTGCGATTGGTGGCCAGTATGCTGGCTCAGCGTCATACACCTATCAGCGGGGTCCTGACGGAGTTAATTATGCCGTCGGGGGTGAAGTTGCCATTGACGTGGGGGTGGTTGACGGTGACCCGCAAGCCACATTAGAAAAAATGCAGCTGGTACAGCGAGCTGCCTTAGCCCCTGCAGAGCCTTCTTCCCAAGATCGACAAGTCGCGGCTTTAGCTGCTCAGCAAGCGAATCAAGCGCGTGCTGAAATTGCCAGAGAAAGCTTAGGCACCTCTGACTCATCAACGCGAGATGAGCAAAAAAATGTCAATAACGATATCGAGCCTGTTGTAAATGCCAGTACGAATGCAACGACTAATGCTGAAAAAATTTCGGATCGAGACAGCATTCAAGTCTTTAGTGATCGTATCGCTAAAATTAATGAGATTTTATTAGCGGTTAGCCAAAATCAAGCTTCCAAGGCATCAGGACAGCTATTAGATGATGTTGTATAGCCAGAGCACCTGCCTTTAGTGACTTTCATTGAATAAGACCTTAAAAACCGTCAGCCGACGGTTTTATTTTTTCTATGCTATTTATCTAGCTGGCTTGACAAAATAAGTCTGTAAACGTATGTTTCAAACAAGTGTTTGAATTTGATACTTGCTCATATTGTGAACGCAATTATCTATTGTTAATTTAGATGCGGCTTTTGCCGCCATAAACATAAAGGCTAAGAGGTCTTCCGAATGCCAGATTATAAAGCTCCCCTACGTGATATTAAGTTCGTTGCTGACGAATTATTAGACTATCCAGGCCACTACGCTAGCTTGCCTTCTTATGCTGACGTTGCTACGCCAGATATGGTTGATGCAATCGTTACAGAAGGTGCTAAGTTTTGTGAAAACGTTCTTGCTCCTCTAAACCGTGGTGGTGACATCGAAGGTTGTGTTCGCAGCGAAGACGCTTCTGTTAAAACACCTACGGGCTTTAAGGAAGCTTACCGTCAGTATGTTGATAACGGTTGGGCTTCTTTGTCTTCTGACGTTGAATACGGCGGTCAGGGCCTTCCAGAATCTCTAGGAACTATCGTTTCTGAAATGGTTGGTACAGCTAACTGGTCTTGGGGTATGTACCCAGGTCTATCTCATGGCGCTAAAAACACTTTAGAAGCTTGGGGTACGGAAGAGCAGAAACAAGCTTATCTTACTCAGCTTATTACTGGTGAGTGGACAGGTACTATGTGTCTGACTGAGCCAGCTTGTGGTTCTGATTTAGGTATTTTGAAAACTAAAGCTGAGCCAAATGCAGACGGTTCTTATGCCATTTCTGGTACTAAGATCTTTATCTCTGCGGGTGAGCACGACATGGCCGATAACATCGTTCACATCGTACTGGCTCGTCTACCTGGCGCACCTGCAGGTACTAAAGGTATTTCTTTATTCATCGTGCCTAAGTTCAATGTTAATGATGATGGATCATTGGGCGATCGTAACGCAGTTACTTGTGGTTCTTTAGAGCACAAGATGGGTATTCATGGTAATGCTACTTGCGTAATGAACTTCGATGGCGCTAAAGGTTTCTTGATTGGACCAGAAAACAAAGGCTTGAACTGCATGTTCACCTTTATGAACACTGCACGTATCGGTACTGCTCTACAGGGTGTTACTGCTGCTGAAGGTTCTTTCCAAGGTGCATTAGCATATGCTAAAGATCGTTTGGCTATGCGTTCTTTGACTGGCCCTAAAGCACCAGAAAAAGCCGCTGATCCAATTATCGTTCACCCAGACGTTCGTAAAATGCTTCTTACACAGAAAGCATTCGCTGAAGGTGGTCGTGCACTAGTATTATTGACTGCTAAGAATGCTGATATTGTACACAAAGGCGAAACTGAAGAAGCGCGTAAAGAAGCTGATGATATGTTAGGTTTCTTAACGCCAATCGCTAAAGCGTTCTTGACTGAAACAGGTTTTGAAGCAGCAAACCACGGTGTTCAAGTATTTGGTGGTCACGGCTTCATCGCAGAGTGGGGCATGGAGCAAATCGTTCGTGATACTCGAATCTCTATGTTGTATGAAGGAACTACAGGCATTCAGGCGCTTGATTTGTTAGGCCGTAAGGTTCTTATGACTCAAGGTGCTGCTCTTAAACAGTTCACTAAGCTAGTTCACAATTTCTGTAAAGAAAATGCTGAAGACGCTGATATGAAAGAGTTCGTTGAGCCATTGGCTAAATTGAACAAAGAGTGGGGCGATCTAACGATGAAAA
>TARA_B110001454_G_scaffold181094_1_pt1 | contig 36203 bp, 39 predicted proteins | sample TARA_B110001454 | Tara Oceans TARA_B110001454 (sample SAMEA4397004) | marine metagenome | biome: Polar Biome; feature: [MES] marine water layer (ENVO:01000295) within the mesopelagic zone...; material: water (ENVO:00002006), including particulate matter (ENVO:01000060) such... | reverse complement strand
TTAAAAAAGCAAAAGTGCCCTCCAGACGCAGGCTGAGGGGCCAGTTCTTTCAAACTAGCGCAAAACAAATTCTGCGCTAGTCTGAGAGGGCTAATTAGCGGCAATTAGTGATTTGGCAGATTTGGCCAGTCGATTGACACACTAGCAATGCACGCTGACTTGCTGTGATTGTGTCGTTACCAATTCCGTATGTTACAAGGCCGTTAGCCAAACCAATAGCATTGCACGTATATACATACGGAGCTACTGGGTAAACCGGATATGTAGGATACGTTGGATACACTGGATATGCAGGATACGGACGTACTGGGTAATGAGGCACAGGCAATGGACGAGGATAAGGATAGTAACCATGTTGAGCTTCAGCGGCAAAACTGAAAGTCACTACAGCCATAACAACGAGTAATAAATTTTTAATCATAAAAACTCCTTCAATAACGTTTTTTAGTTCCATCAAGGGACTATCGAACACCGTTCCCATCGTCAACCGCAAAAGTGCCGGAAAATGTATGTCAAATTTGTATAAATTTCACAGCACTTCAAACAAGTTTAATCTAACCCAACTTGCACATACCAGTTATTCAAAATCCTTTGCCAGTTTGATTTTGAAGCGGCTTCATCCAACCCGCTAGAGTTGTATTTCAGAACCAAACGATCCTTTGATTGCACCATATCAACGTGGCTAGCACTGATAATTTCGCCCTCAGGGGAAATTCGGTATAAATACTGATCAATCACCCAGTTTCCTTCTTGATCCAGCTGCCAGTTTTCACTGACGACTTCAATACGACCAAAATTAAACTGACCACCAGCATCCTTACCACCCACCAAGCTAAAATAATTAGCCACATGAGCCTGAGTTTTATCCACGGGTTCGACGTGCTCCACAAAAAGATAATCTCCATACTCAGTCTCTAAAAGATGCCCCTTCTTTTGAACAATATCCAACAGCTTGTTCCAGTTTCGTATTTGAACCGACTCTGCTGGCGACACGCCTGATACTGCAAATGCGTCTGCTGCCAACGTTGAAAAAGAAAACCCTAAACCGAACATTAAAACTAAAAATCCATTTGTCATAACCCCTCCGAATAAAAATCCTAGAAGCAAAAACGCACGCAATCAAATTGAAAATAAAATTTTTTTTTCGTGTAGAGAAAAGCCACATTTACTGATTTACGCATATGGATTTAACTAGACGTCTAAACCAAAACGTTATGAAATCGAATTTATCCATAAGGAGTCTTGATGTTATTCCGTTTCCCTTCGATTTCTCATTTGAAAAATGAGTTGTCGCGTGTTCTTTTTCGCTTCCCCCTTACATCGATTATCGTTGTCATTGCAACATTGACCATCATGGCATTAATCGAGAATAGGATTGCCATCGAAGAGAACAATCCTGTCACTGACTTTCTTTTAGTTTTAGCATTAGGTTTACCCCTTTCTGTTTCATTTCAACTGCTGGCTGAAAACAAACCGTCTTGGCTTAAAATCCCTAACTGGAGTATTCCCTATTTAAGTTTAATTCCAATTTTCAGTTTCTATTTCTGGCGACAAACTCATAATGGCAGTGGTGAAATCATTCGTTTCTTTCAATGGTTTCTTTATTCTCATTTATTAGTGGCGTTCGCGGCATTTATAAAATCAGCTCGAGCACGCGCTTTTTGGAATTTCAACTACCGTCTGTTTACCGCTTTTCTGATCAGCCGATTCTTTGGCGGTTTTCTATTTGTTGGCCTGATTCTGGCACTAAAAGCCACAAGTTCATTGCTAGAAGTTACCGTCCATGAAAGATCGTACTTTCATTTGTGCGCTCTTTGTTTAGTTGGCGTTTCCACCTTTCACTTTCTAGCACTTGTTCCTGACGAAAACGTTGAACTCTTAGATATTCAACACAGTCCCCCAACTTTGCTCAAAATATTTTGTCAATACATCCTAGTTCCGCTGAACGCTGTTTATATTTTGATACTTTATGCGTACATGATCAAAATTTTGATCAGCGGCGTTTGGCCACAAGGTATGATTTCATGGCTAGTTTCAGCGGCTTCCATTCTGGGAGTATTTGCCCTCCTTTTGATGAATTCATTTTTCCACCAGGCTGAAAATCACTGGATGAAGAAGTTCCAGACCGTCTACTATATAAGTATCATTCCTCTTCTAATCATGGGACTAACATCAATCGGTCAACGCGTTCATCAGTATCACCTGACGGAAAAACGCTATATACTAATTCTTTTAAGTCTTTGGTTAATCGGGGTGGCTATTTACAACCTAGTTTCTAAAACTAAAAATATCATTCTTATTCCAGTTTCCTTGTTTCTTCTGACTTTTGTCACCTCGTTCGGCCCTTGGGGACTATATCAAGTCGCTTGGCGCAGCCAATCGTCCCGCCTAGCTAATCTGCTTACCAAGTACAATGCACTTAAAGACGGCGTGATGGTAAAAAATGAAAATGAATTTTCTAATGAGGACGCGTATGAATTAAGAGAGTCTCTGGTCTACCTGATTTCATCACATGGAACCGACGAAATTCCAAAACTCTTTAACGCTGATGACACCAAAGAGCTCGAAGAAATATCTAGAAAAAAACAATCCTACGTAGTTTACCAAGACGTTGAATCATTTATCCAACGTAAACTAAAAGTACCACGTCAGTTTAACCGCAATGAATACTTGCCATCGATCACAAATAATTTCTACGCCGAATACCGAGCTGAATTCATTGAACCCGATCTGTTTTACTTCCTAGTCGATTCCTACCAAACTCGCATCGTTACCGTACCATCTAGCAACAAGAGTTATTCTGTTTCTGTTGATCGCGATCATTTCAACTTAGTCATTCGTGAGGGGAACGACGACATCTTAGTCCAAGATTTAACACCTATCATTAAACTGATGTCGGAAGCTAAAGATAATGATCGCAAAGTCAGATTTAAAATTAAAAATGACTTTGTTGAAGGCACCTTCCTGCCGAGTTTCTTGCAAGCAGAAGGCAAAGACGAAGCAAAAGCGACCTACACGGTATCAGGCATTCTTGTTTTCCGATTACTTAAACCATAATTAACTTTGATAAGGATTATGATCATCATAATCCTTAAACAATACAGTCAGCTGTGTTTTTTCCCGTTCCACAAAATCCGCTATGGCCTGATTTAAACCAGGATGCAAAATCTTATGTGCACTGTAGGTCAGCGTTGGCAAAAAGCCACGTTGAAACTTGTGTTCTCCCTGTGCGCCGGCCTCAAATATTTCAAATTTATTTTTTATACAGTAATCTATTCCTTGATAGTAACAAACTTCAAAATGAAGTGCGCGGTATTCAGCTAAACAACCCCAGTAGCGACCAAACAGCCTTTTAGTTCCGATAAAATTCAAGGCCCCTGCGACGGGTCTATCATCGCCATCATAGGCTAGCACTAACATAATTTTATCTTTCATGGTGGAAAATATAGTTTGAAAAAAGTCGGCGGTTAAAAACTCAAATCCCTGTTTTTTATCCATGGTGCTTTGATAAAACAAATGCATGATTCCGGCGTGCTCTGCCGTTAGCTGATCGCCGGTGTATTGCTGGATTTTAATGTTTTGTTTTTCGACCTGATTGCGTTCACGAACCACTTCTCGTCGTCGTTTTCCAGTCAGGCTCGATAAAAATGTTTCAAAACTTGAGTAGCCCCGATTCACCCAGTGATATTGAAAACTATTCCGGATAAAAAAACCACTCGCTTGATATAAAGACGTCTCAACCTCGGGGATAAATAAAAAATGCAAGGAACTCGCATCCGCTGTTTGAGTGATTTCATTAGCGGCATGCAGAAGGGTAATACGGATCGAATCAGCATCTTCCGTTGTTAACAAAATTTTAGATCCCGTAGCCGGGGTAAATGGAATGGCTGAAACTAGTTTAGGGTAATAGGCAATACCCGCGTTGTAGGCCGCATCGGCCCATCCAAAATCAAAAATAAATTCGCCGTAACTATTATCCTTTGCATACAAGATCAAGGCCCCAACTAAACGATCATCAGACCAGGCCGTGATATAGATAGGCGTCCACCCCGTCCGTGTTCCGAGGCATTTAGTTTCTTCCAATGCAGATAAAAACGCATAGTCAGTGAAGGGAAAATCAGCGACTTCTAAGGCGCGCCAATCTGTACGGTCGATTTTAAGGACAGAATCCACTATTTTGACTTGAGTAGCGACAGCCTTATTCATAAGTCCTAGATCTTAATATAAAAACATTGTAATGTAAGCCGCGGATTTATAAAAAGGGGTAAATAATGCAAATTCACAACTCTGAAAACAACGATCGCACCCGCGATGGGCAACAGACTGGCATTATTGTTCAAGAACGCCTAAAAACCCCGGCTATGTATGCCGTCGTTGTTCATAACGACCCGTTTACTCCCCGTGCCTTCGTTGTTGAAGTTCTGCGCATGGTGTTTCAGAAAAATGAAGAGCAAGCCAAACACATCATGTTAACGGCTCACACGACGGGTCATGGCGTCGTTAATATTTACACACGCGAAATTGCAGAAACAAAAGCCGCACAAGCCAACACGTATTCTCATGATCAAGGTAAACTTTTGATATTCTCTGTCGAAGAGGTCTAACTTCTGCTTGCCATAGGCAAAAAATCGGTGCAAACGGGGTTATGACGTTTTTTAGATATATTGTCCTATCTATCGCGGCTTTAAGTACACGATCCTATGCACAGCTGTGTGGCACACGGTGGGGCTGGCAAACACGAAGAAATCGAGTCACTAAGCGACGCAGAATTTGACACAATGTTTTTAGGTATTCTAAAAATAGAATAAAATAAGACTTATTAAAGTAGGACATTCATATGCCATCATTCGATATAGTTTCAGAATTAAATATGCAAGAAGTCGACAATGCGATCAATCAGGCTCGCAAAGAAGTCGACGGTCGTTATGATTTTAAAGGCAGTAATGCCGAAATCAAATGGGACAAAGAAAAAAACGAAATTATTTTCCAAGCCGAAGACGATTACAAAATGGAGGCCATTTCCAGCATCATTTTGAACAAAGCCGGCAAACGCGGAATTGATTTAAAAGCATTCAAATTAGAACAATCTGAACCTGCGGGCGGAAAAACATTACGCCAAAAAATCAAACTGCAACAAGGTCTAGAAAAAGAAGTGGCTAAAGACATCGTTAAGTTCATCAAAGATTCTAAATTGAAAGTCCAACCCCAGATCATGGACGACAAAGTTCGCGTGACTTCAAAAAGCATCGATGAACTTCAGGAAACGATGTCTCAACTACGTAGACAAAATTTTCCGGTACCTTTGCAATACAACAATATGCGTTCTTAGTTTTCTTTGATTTTCATTAGCTGAGCTTTTTGATAGGCACCAAACACACCGTCAAAAAGACAGCGAACCAGCGGATCTTCAAGAAAATCAACGCCTTTCAAAGCGTCTTCTGTTTCTTCGTCGAAACGAGTATCGTTTATTCGTATGTACATACTGGTTAATGATTCACCTAACACCAGCGCATTGTAGACTTTGGTTACAGGGACTTCAGTTAACCAATGAATAGGACCGTCGCCCTTTTCCATCAGTGCGATCATATTTCCCTGCAGCATATAATTAAACTGTCGTACTTGTCCCAAATGATCGTATAGATTCAGACGCCACAGTCGCGGTTTTTGAAAAAAACTACCCTCATCTATAAATAAAGCACTGTAGCGATCAAGCAAATCCTCTTGGCAAAACCCATACACCCGGTCGGCTTCTTTATTCGTTAACGGTGAAATTTTAGAAGCCACTATCGATGTGCTAGGCGCCTGGGAAGGTTCTTGAAATCTATAATCCACATCTTGACTACCTTGAGGCTGAATCCACGATAGAGGCGATGACATATGAAAATAACTCGAGGCCATCGTGATCGACACACCCGGATTTAACCTGATCACGTCTGCGTGCGGAATCACAATTTTCATAACTTCTTCAAATCGGCGATAGGTTATCGGAAAAAAAGCCTGGTTATACCAAGACCAAGGCTCATGAATGAATTGACAGGAACTGGGAACAATCATTCGAGGACTTAGCTCTTTGATTTGGTCTAACCATTCTGGCGGAAACTCGGTATTCAAACTCAGAAACCGCGATGGACTCAGCACTTCAATCTCACGCATCGTTTGAAATGGCCAAAGCACCATATCCCACGGTCCATTTTCTTTTAGTAATTGCAAGGTGTCTTGATCTATCCAGGAATCAACAACATTTAAAATATTTAAACCGCCGCCCTTGATATGAAAAATGCAATCAATATCTTCATCGAGCGCACGACGAGGAATAACTTGCAGACTGCCAATAACTATCGGTTCATTCAGCTGTACCGAATGAACCTCCGTGAAACCAAGACTCCGAATCAAATCTAGCATTTCTTTGTGAATACAAAAAATGTAGATAGATGTAGATCGATCAATCAAATTCAAACTTTCCATAGAACAATGATCATCGTGGTAATGCGAAATAAAAACAGCATCAGGACGCATGTTTTTAATTTGATTCACATCAAATTTAACGTTGGGAAACGCATGGCAATTGCGACTAAATGGATTTTCAAAAATGGGATCAAATAAAATCTGAGTCGATTCGCACTCAAATACATAACCCGCATGAAGGATTCTGGAAATTTTCAAACTCACCGATCACTCGCGCTGATCAATTTTTTGAAAGTACTGCTGACATGAAGGAGTCGCTTCATTCTTGCGATTGTAATGCATGCTTTTATCAAAATTCCTACCGATGCAGGTTTCCAAAAAGTTGCCCGTTAGAAACGAAGGCCGTGCTTTCCTAATGGTGGCTAATCGATCCTCACAATCGCCATATGATGATGTCCACGCCGACATGCATGTTTCTTCCGACAAATTATAACATTCAATTTGCTTAGATAGACGACCACACGGCGATCGATCCCCTTCGGGCGCCAGCTGACCTGAAATATGAGCAAAATAAAAATATAGGGCAGATATAAATATCATTGCGAATCCGGCGGCTGGATCCATCCAGGTTTCCGCTTGAAACCGAACCCTGATCGGGGCTTTAACAAACAAATACAAACCGCCGACAAACGGAATCAAAAATATAACATCCCAAACATTCATAAGGATATTTTTAAGCAGTTTTAACTGTTTGTAAACCGTATATTATCATTAAGTAAGCGAGTGATCCAAACCAGGTGATTTTTGAACCGATCCATATGGCAAACTGATCGAAAATTCGCTGCCTTGACCGATGCCCGCACTAGAAACTTGAATTTCACCTTGATGAGAATTAACAATACTTTTAGCGATAGTTAAACCTAAACCTAATCCACCATGAGATCGAGTTATATAGGCTTCTGTTTGACTAAATCGATCAAACAGTTTTGCTTGAAGATTTTTGTCAACCCCTGCGCCAAAATCTTTCACTTTAAATATTAAGCTTGGTCCTTGTTGAGCGAGTTCTAGAAAAATGCGATTGTGGTCGTTTGAAAACTTAATCGCATTATCAATCAAGTTGCCCATGGCCTGCCGCAACCGATCTGCGTCGGCATTGATCAAGGCTTGATTCAATTTTGAATTGAATACAACCGAGATGTTTTTCTTCTGTGCCATCGGTAAATATTCAGCCAACGCAGCTCTAATCAAAGACACCAAATCGATTTCCTGTTTATGAACGGCAAACTTGCCCAAAACTATTTGCGAGGCATCCAGCAACCTATCGATTACTTGTCCTTGGGTTTTTGTGTTTCTATTGATCGCATCCATTCCCACGGGAACGAGTGATGGATCAGCATCACGGTCCGATAGCATTTCTGACCAACCCATTATTGAATTTAGAGGTGTCCGTAGTTCATGCGATATCAGCATTAAAAATTCGTCCTTGGCTCGATTCGCCAATTCTAAATCGTTAACTCGCTCTTCTAACGATGACAGCAATTGTACGTTTTCGATCGCTACCGACGTCGTGTCGGCAATGGCTTGTAAAATGGAGAGTTCTTCTTCGGTAGCCGTGTGCTTCTGCGCCCAATAGATTCCTATCGACGCGATGGGATCTGATTTTCTGACGGGCATCATAGCAAGACTTTTCACGAATGTCGGTCGATAAGCTTCGACGGGAATGCGATCATCTTGAAAAATGTCCGGAATGGCCACAGCTTGTTTATTCAACATCGCCCAACCACTGATACACGCCGTCAGCGGAAACCGCTTTCCTTTCCATAAAGGTCCAATGGCGTCTTCGTCGACATAAAAGCAATAGCCGTTATCTTTCATCACAAACGTCGCCCCGTCAGCACCGGTTGCCGAACGAGCCGCTTTTCTGACGATATTAACTATTTCAGGGACACTTCTAACCTTAGAAAGGTCTTGCACAATTTTCACCAAGGATTCCATACAAATTGCCTCCAGCTAAAATTATAGAAAAAAGAACGTGGTATTCAATTCGGGATACCGCGACCTTTCCCGTTTTTGTCAGGAAACATTCGTTTCTTTTGATGAAATATTTTCTAAAAACACATATCAGGAAGAAAAAACCGACCCCTGTTTACAAAGCTAAAATGTTTACTTGTCCAGGCTGATTAGTTGGGGATAAAAGACCCCTTAGGAGATTTTATGAACCTAATTTTTGTAACGTTGCTTTTATCTTCCGTTGTTTCCTTTGCCGCTAACAAAGTGGTTCAAAAAGCCAGAGTCGTCGACGAAAAAGTAGTCGCCGCTGAAGGTTGTTCGATCACTGGCGATTACACTAATGCTGGTTACACAACCACTGAGTATAAATACACAGTGACGATGAAAGTTAAACTTCTCCAAAAACAAGAACTTTATAACGTGAACGTTAAAAAGCCCCTTTTTGGTAAATTGCAAGAAACTGAAATTCCAAATTCTAAAAAAGCAGGGCCGGATAAAACAGTTCCGTCAACTCGGCAAATCACCTTCGTGGCTAGATTTCCAACAGAATATAATCGCCTAGCGTTACTTAAAGCGTGCGAAGACGAATCCCTATTCATCAACACTGGATCTTATCCTCCACCACCTCCAAAACTACCTGAGCCTCCGAAAAAAACTCCAGCTCCTGCAACTCCATCCACTACGGCGCCTTCGACTACAACGAAGGAAACTCCAAGTTTACCAGGCCTTCCAACGCTACCAGAAACACCACCTACAAGTTCATCCTCAACTCCAGCTACAGATTTATTTCCAATTGTGGTTTTACCGGGTAACCCAGCCGATACCACGTCTCCAGCGCTTCCTGTACTTCCTGATTTATCATCAACAGCAGTAACTCCGGAGACTAAGCCATCAGCCGCGACTACCAAAACAGAAGTCAAAGCCGACCCGAAACCAGAAGTTAAAAAGTAGTCTTGCTTCAGGTTATGCCCCTAAGCCCTTATTTTCAATATAACCTTGGGCATTTGAAAGAATGCCCTGTCACTTCTTAGACAGTTCAAAATTCCACACCACTGCGATATAAAACCACCATGTCAATTGGGGTCGGACTTTTAGTATCATTCATTTCAATTTCCTTGCTAGCCAACAATCGGATTCATTTTTCGACTGGCAGGACTTATCCTCCTTCGGTAACGTTAGAAACGTCGCTCCCCACACCGGCAAAAGTACAACAATACGGCGAATGCCATATTTTAGCTGCAGTGACCGCGGCCGAAGCCGCCTGTTTTCGCCACACTCGCAAAAAATTTTCGCTGTCTTCGGCTTTCCAATTCTACAGACACATCCGTGCGCAACTGGAGAATCCAAACAGTCGGTCATTTTTGACCAGATTTAATGATGGCCAATTCTCGCAGAACGATGCCGGTATTTTTGAAACAACCCTGGAACGCATTCAAAATGACAATGTGATGTTAGAGTCAGAATACACCATGACGCAGTTTAATCAGGCTGCGACAACGGCGCTTAAAATAAGAAACCAGTATTGGGATCTTTATTTTTCGAAGAACAACCCTAATCAATTTGAATTTGAAAACAAAATGAGAAAACAATTAACTGCGGACCTTGATGAATCGGTAAAAAGCGTAAACCCTCTCGTGATTTCAAAAGACGAAACCGGTTGGACTCAAATCGTTAGCAAAATAGCCCGTCATCCACTTCAAGCCTGTGAGTTTCCAAAACTAAATATAATGCATTTTAAGGTAACGCCAGAACGCGCCGTCGCGCTGATCAACAATGGTATCCCATTCATTTGCCAAACCAAATTGGGCGGAACTAGAGGTCAGCATGTTGTATTGTATGCCGGTTATAAACTTTCTCCGAGTCACCATGAAAACCTAACCTTCAATGTTCGCGACTCTCGCTTGTCACGCCTAGTAGATACGGGATGGGCCCCTTACTGCGTTCGAGCAGTGGTTGTATTCAATCCCGAAGAACGTAATACGGTACTTAAGAGCATCAACTTATAGCTGCATAAACAACATAGAAATTAAAAATTAACGGCAAATCCAAGCGACCCAGTGCTTTTAGATTCTTCTTTGCCGGCTTTAATGGATTCGACGCCCAAAATAATATCAAAATTAACCTTTGCCCCAACTGGAAAAAATCGAGTCCCAATATAAAGGTTAAACAATGAAGCACTGGTTGAAACGGCGTTATCACTGGCACTCGATAGCAATCCCGTCCGCGCGCCAATAAGCCATTCATTATTCCAATTTTCACGACCAGGGTAATTCCCCTCACCACCGATAGACATACGACTGTATTTGACCGTTTCGTTCGTATCTTTAATTTTATGGTCCTGCCCACCCAAGTGTACAGATAACCGCCAGCGTCCTTTGAGCGCTTCCGTCGATGGCGACAACAAAAAGAATTCACCCAGAGTGGTGTTTTCTTCGTTATCTTTTGTAGCAGGTCGTGAGGCTAGCAATAGGCCAAATAAAAACTGAGGCTGCGCACCTTTCGCACGGACGGAAGGGAAAGATCGTTTTTCCCACGTTAAACTCTGTTCTTCGATTGCTTGCATTTGATTTTCAACGATTTCAATTTGCCCGTGACCGATTTGCGTTTCGCTAGTCAATGTCACGTCGTAATCTCCACGCGGAACGCTAAGAATCTTTTCTTCGCCTTTATTTTTATAGAATTTAAAAAAGTTAATTCCTTTAGAGGACGCTAGAGTCAACTCACCTTGCGATTCTTTACTGAGCTGAATTTGCCCATTCACTCGCGCCGGGTAGGAAACTACCAAAGCCCCCTGTCCTGATAACTGCGAATGAAATTCGGGACTCTGCACCCGACCGCCGGACACTGTGCTTTGAAATTTGGTTTGCGCGTAGACGTAATTATACAGTTCATCGATCGTGACCAGTCCGTCGTTATTGGAATCGGCCTGGCCGTATAGACCTGTCACTAAATGGTAAGTAAAAATACTGCCTTTTAGTTTCTCGCTTTCATACGACAATTCGTTTCCAGAACTCGACGTTAAGATCACACTACCTGTTGGTTCATCCACGTTATACTGAACAAGCTCGATGGGCTTAGATCTTTGAACTCCCTTTGCTTTCAGCGCACCCGAAAAACAACTATCCAAGATGACGATTTTTAGTTTTGACTTCATTCCACCAAGTAATTCATGAAACTTAGATTTAGTAATAGATCCATCACGCAAGTGAAGTCCATTTTCATTTGAATGGCCCGAAAAATAGAACATAAACTTCTGTGTCGTTTTTTTACTAAGAAGACTCACAGTCTTATCAAACTCTTCCATGCTGGGGTTTTTTAAACTTGTGATGTTTTGCGCATCGACTTTTCCGGCAACTGTTAATGCCCGAAATAATCGCTGTGCATCCATCGAGGCGTAATCCAATTTTTTCTCGCTAGCGATTGTAGAATCTTCTGCACTCACAATCAAAACCTGCAAATCGTTCTTTTCTTGTGCGTAAACATAGGGAGTTAGCCACAGTAGAAATAAAATCAATGATTTCATGGAGCCTTCCTTAAACGAAACCCCGCATAAATACAGTCTTGAGCTTTCTTGTTTTTCCCATGGACGACATCGGTTATGAATTCACGATCTAGAACTAACTGACGACCCGTGTTTTCCATGTTTGGATTGGGACACACGATCACAATCAAGTGTTCCCCTTGGTTAGGTGCGGTCAGTTGAAAACTAGAGTCAAAACTTGCGGACACGCCGGCTTTCACGTTCAGTTTTCCTGACTCGATATCTTTTACGTCATCTAAAACTTTAAAATCTTTATCTGCCACAGTCCAGTAGGCAACCGAGTCTTGATCTGCAATAATCTTAACGCCGACCTTGTCACCATCCACAAGTTCGCTGGATTCGGTGAACGGGCTGACGGTTTCATTGCGTTGCCAGTAGACACTGATTTGTGTTGATCCTTTGGCCGTGAACGTATCGTCGGATTGCCTTGGCAACACCAATACTAATGCTAACGATGCTATCGTTAATGCGGACAAACCGAAATACCATTGCTCTTTTATTTTGGCCCAGTGTGATTCCCGTTTTTTCGAAAGCCGCAATGGTGGTAATTCCAATTTATTTATTTTATTCCACTCCTTGCGTTCAGCCTCATTCAACTGCGATGGATCTTCGGTGATAATACGCAAGTGTTTGGAAAACAGCGATTGATCAGACATTTTGCTGCCTCCTTAATTTTTCTATTTTTTCATCAACCTTTTCTTGTAATCGATTAACCGTACGACGCGATATTTGCATCACCTCGGCGACTTCGTCTTGAGTCAGTCCTTCCAAATTACGATACACAAATACCGCAGCCTCATCCGCATCAAATGAATGTGCTATTTTTTTCCATAATTCGTGAGCCTGAGCATTCGATTCCAAGTCCGTAGTTTCCGACATCACCGATTCCGCGCGGGCTTCATCCAATTCCAGGTGTGAATTGTTGTGATTACGGATCGAATCAATGGCTGAATTCGTGCAACATTTATAAACCCAGGCGTACGCCCGTTTCAAATCGGGAAATACCATTTTGGTTTGCCACATTTTGGTAAACACATCTTGCACTATTTCTTCGGCGATGGATCGGCTGACTAAATTTATGGTTTTAGCCAAAGCAGGTCCACCCAGTTTTGCATAAAGCATTTGAACTGTCCTCTCATCACTGCAATCAATATTTGTTTCCTGCAAACTTATACGCGCCTCACTCGATTAGCTTATAAGATAGCGATAATTTGTACACATTTCCTTCATCTATTAAACGTTTGGTCCAGGCGTTTTGTGCCAAAAAAAACACAAGTTTTTTCACCAATCTTTTCAATAGGTTATAAATTTTAATTATTTTTGGCACTTTTCTGCCGCCTGGCCCGTTTGTCTAATACAGGAGGAACTTTTATGTTCTCAAAAAAAACGAAAACGATGTTACTAGTTGCTATAATTTCTCTACTGCACGTCGCTTGCGCTCCTAACAAAAATGACTCAAATGAAAACGATCCAGCTATCGAAGCTATGTCTAGCCAGTTAAAATCTATGGGTGATGAATTTCTGCCAGCATCTATATATGACGATGGCCGCGCGTCTTCGTCTTCAAAAATTTCGGCTAATAAATTATCGACAAACACAAACCATCAACATGACGATATCTGTGCTGGTGTGGATTTCATCGAATGCCAGCCTAGACTTATCCGCGCTTACCTACAAATGGGACGCGAAGGTGTTTACACAACTCAAAAAATCGTATCCGATGTAGCTCGCAGTTTATCAGGAGTCGGCAATAATACGAGCGGCGAGTTCCGCAGTAACGAGAACGGTTATTCTATTTCGTACAATAAACGTTCATCAACTGATTTTGATTTCTTGATCTTAGAAAACAATATATCGATCGGCCGCGTATCCGCACAAAACGGAAACTACAATGTGCAATTCGACTTAAACGTTATCGATAAAAACAAAGCCGATTCTAATGGTGGTAAAGTTGATATCCAAGTTAAGCTAACGGATAGCACCCATTGGCAGTCTCAAATTACGTTCTCGGGATTAAAATGTAACGTGAACAAACCTGATGACCCAGAAACAGCTCGTATCTATGTCGTTAGAAATGGTGACATCTGGAATGCTCAATCTAGTTTTTACAATGGTATCGGCGCGCAGTACAACGCAACCAAATCATGTTCAACTCCTGCTAGCGATGTCACAGGTGTAGTGATTTACACAAATCTAGTTGCCGATCGCACAGCAGCTAAAGCGGCGATGTACTTACTGCGCAGAAACGAACAAAGCGTAGCAAACTTACAAAACTTCGGTATCAACAACTACTGCCAAAACTACCCTGACTTGTGCCAATCTTTAGCCACAGCATCAGGTCAATCTACGGCTGCCGTTGCCACTTACTTAGGCGCACTACAAAATCCATACTGCGTACACAGAGGCAACGCACAAGTGTTCTTTAACTCTGACTGTTCAAATGTTTCAGCAGCGGTGGCACAAGCACCACTGTTAGCCAACACGACCTTCTTATCGCCTTATGAGTTTTATCGATTGAATATCTCGATTCCTAATCAATTATAATATAGATCCAAATACAATCTTGATGAAAGGGAGCTATGTTAGCTCCCTTTTTTATTTGAACGCGACTCTCACCCCGTGCTAGCGTAGTTTCATGGATGCACATTATCACAAAGTTATGAAGGCTCGCGAAGGAATCACGGACAAAGGCTCTCGACTCTATTTTGCATATTCAGGCATTTTAGATCGCGAAGCTTTTGATCAATGGCTTGAAGAACACAGCTATCAATTTTTTCAATTACCTGAAGGCCAAGTGGCCGAAGCTAAGGGTATTGATTTAATTTTTGATTTCCCATCACGCTGGTGGGGCGGCCGTGTGGCTGGTCTTGTAGATAAAAATGGCGCCTCTGTGTTTGGTCGCCTATTTGAAATCCCCGCAGTGAACTGGCCAGTGGTTCAGCACAAAGAAGGCGTCGTCACTGGAATGTCGATCGAACGCACTGTTAAAGTGACAGTCGATGGCAAAGAATTCGAAGCAACCGCATTTGTGACATCTCCCGATCGTGCCAGCACCGATGGCCCAATCAGCCAGCGTTATATCGAGGCCCTAATCAGCGGAGCAAAACAAGCGCAACTACCAGAAAACTACATTTCAAGCTTGCGATCAAAAGCCGTCTAGCCACGGCTTGCCATTTTTTACACCAGTGAATTAACAATTTGATGTAGAAACATTTATATAATAATTGTTTCTATTATGGAAATATTTGAATTACGGTATTTTATAGCGGTGGCACAGAACGAAAACATTCATCGTGCATCTGAAGTATTGAATGTATCACCAGGATCGCTGAGTAAAGCTATTTCTCGCCTAGAAGACGAATTATCAGTTTCGTTGTTTTACAGACAAGGTCGCAACATCCGCCTGACCCCTGAAGGTATTGCCTTAAAAAAGCGCGCTACCCAAATAGTACAGCTCGAAGAAGACGCTAAGATTGAACTCAGCGGCGAAAAAGGCAGTCTTAACGTGGTCATATCTGCTGAAGAAATTTTGCAGACTCAATTTGGGGTCAATTTGTCGGAGGCAATCAACAAAACCTATTCAGCATCACGCATACAATTTCTAACTCGTTCGGAAGATAAAGTGATTCAACAAGTTTTAGATGGAGAAGCTCACTTCGGTATTCTTACGGGCGAAGTACCTCAAGGTTTGAAATCAAAGACTCTATCCAAAGTGGAATTCAAAACATGCGCTTCAAACAAGCATCCTTTGTTTAAAAAATTCTCGCAAAACGCGAAGATCCCAGTGGGAGATATTTTAAAACATGCGTTTGTATCACCAGATTCAGCTATGTTAGGAAAAATTACAACTATGGCGTCTTTGGACGGTTGGCGCGACGACAAATTTCCACGGCAAATAAAATATCGAGCCTGTGGACTAAAGATTATGGAACAGTTGATATTAAGAGGCCAGGCACTGGCCTACCTTCCTGACTACTATGTCAATGAGTTAAATTTGATTTCGCTGAACGTGTCCGGCTGCCCATACAGCTGCCATCAAACTGTAAAATTAATTTGCAGAGACCCCGATGCTTTAGGTTGGATGAATCATGTTTGGAGCCAAATTTAACTTACACCGGTGATCGATGCGCTTAGAATTTCCTGAACTAACGATTGAATTTTAGTTTGGTATAATTCTGGTGTCTGCTGAATATCGGCGGTTCTTGATAAGTCGATAATGGTTTGAAAACTTTTGGGAAATTCCGTTAACAGTGTCGGCTGATTTGGCGCGATCTCATTTTTACCTAGCCTAGCGATCAGTTCTTCCAAGACAGCCATGTGACTTAAAGAACTGTAGCTAGGTGGCTGAGCCAAATCATCCAGCACCACCCCCAAAGTATATGGCAAAATCAAAGAGGCAATCGTGGGCTTCTGGGTATTTTTAAAGTAGCTATGAATAGAATGATACACTCGATCTGCCAGTGTTTTTAACAGAGGCCAGTGAGATTGATCAATTCCGGCTATGTGGGCAATTAAATCATGGGTCCCTAGGAAAGCGATCTGACTATGACGAATTAAATCGGCAAATTTAATACTGTCATTATTTTCTATTTCCCAAAAATTGGTTTGGTAGTATCCCTTACTGGGATCAAACCCACCAAATATAGAATTCATACCCCACGTTTTTACTAGAACCAGATCAACACCGTGAGATTTAGCAATTCGATGAATGATGTCGGGAAAAACATACAATGAATGAAGAGTCCCGTCAGAATTAAATGATAATTCCGGGTGCACCACATCGTAGAACCCACTAGTTCTTAATGTTAATCGCCGACTTTCAGATGAATAAATTCTAACGCCAAATAATCCACGCCATTCAACAAATTCGGCTTTGAACGAAGACTGGGTCACTGCATTTTTTGAATCGGCATCAAATACAAATCGAGCTAGTTCGTCATTGACAGTACCTACTTCACGAGCCAAACCATAGCTCGCCACTTGTGAAGAAAAATACACATCGTCTGAAAACAAAGTGACTTCCGAATTAAGATTTTCAAATTTTCTTCGAAGGCGTGCCACCTCCTTCGAAGAAAACGAAACGACCGTTGGTTTCACAGACTAGACTTTAAATTCAGAATAAATTTTAGCGGCAGCGGAACTGATGGACGTGTCCGATAATTCCACAGGACTAGCATTAAAGCCACGTGCTTTGCACGATGCCGCCACCTTTAACCATGATCCTTCGATAGATTTTAACGAAGCGACATTGAATTTAGCCACGTTTTCTTTGTGCTGGATCGCTGGCGCTTGCGCGTGTGCGATCATCGGACTAGCTGCCACGACAAGATTAGCGACCCCCATAATAACTTTGAACATACTGACTCCTTTTAATCAAAACCACGATAGTGTGGATTGAACCTAACTTGCCATAAGTTATTCATACTTAAAAGAAACATATATTCACCATGTGTTTCGAATTACGAAACAATAGGTATATCATTATGGCCGCGCTACCGCTGCTTTATTAGGCAGGCGGGTTCCACGCTTGCCTTTCACATATCCAAAATCAAAATAATAACATAGACCTAAACCAAAATTAGCGATATTCATTTCACCTACAAAGCAGGTGTGAAATGGATACAAACGTTGCGGTTATTTTAGATCCCGATTTTGGCCAGAAATTAAAGTTAATTCCCACGGACTATGCGATCTGGATCTGCCGATCTGATGCGAACGAACCTGTTGCCGATGAAATTTGGAAAAAAGCTCAAGAAAGATCTATCACTGTTTTCGATATCGATGAAGAAGATGATGCCGAAGAGGCATTTATTGACATGCTGACGGGTGTTGCTCTTCATCACGAATGGATTAATATCGACGTCTACGGTGCCGAATTATCCAACGAAATGAAAATGGATGCTCGCGCCGAACTAGAAGCAGCATTTGATGACGAAATACCCAGTCTATCTTTTGAAAAAACGACGTTTGGCTTCAGAATTAAAAGAGAAAACGCTTAGTTTTTCCGAAATTTCAATTGTGGCTCCATTTAGACAATAAAATAAAGATTGCGTAGCCTGAATTTGAACTTTAAATTTATATAAATGCCATCACCCAAGTTGTCTTCCCATTTTACGTTAGTACCTTTGAAACAAGGTCGCACATTAATTGCCAGTTTTTCCATGGCCCCAAAACGGTCGCGTCGCTGGTTGGTATTTTTAACTGAATCCGCTGCTGATTTTCGTGAAGGTGATCGCAAAGAATTAGAAGGACTGGTCGGCAAACGCGTGGCCCGGCATTTTAATTTTTTAGTCATCAACAAACCAGGACTCAGTCCACATGGTACCGATCGTGATTTGTTTGAAAAATCATTTCGTCGTACTCGACGAATTGAAGATGCATTAAAGGCCATGAAGCTAGTGATTCCAAAAAATCATCAGATTCATTTAGTGGGCTACTCGGAGGGGGCGTATTTGGCTCCACAAGTCGCTAAACGTGACAAACGCGTAGCCACTGTTAGCATGATTGGCGGCGGAACACGCGGCTGGCTAAAGGAAGAATACAATACGGCAGGATTGTCGGAGCGTAAGGAATATTTAAATAAAATCAAAGATATCTATCGAAATCCCCGCTCGTTAGAAAAATGGAATGGATTTTCGTATGCAACGTGGTTTTCCTATCGGGGTGACAATACATTACAAGCATTACGTAATTTAAAACGCCCTACCTTAGCTATCTTGGGTGCCCGCGATCGAGTTATCGATTTAAGATCGACTATCGTCGACATGGTATTAATCAGTGAAAAACAGCCGGTGCACATTCACGTATTTGGTGATTGTGGACACTATTTTTCCAAGCATTGGTCGCAGGTTGAATTGGTATTGGGACGTTTTCTAACTGATAACGTTTTATCGTAATTTATTTTTATATTGCAGTATTAACCCAATCAATTCGTTTTTATTAATTGGCTTGGATAGAAAATCTGTAAAACCAGCATCTAGGCAACGCTTGCGTTCTTCTTTCATCGCATGTGCCGTAAGCGCCACCACTGGACGACGAAAGCCTGATGCTCGCAATTTTTTAATCGTCGTGATACCATCCATGATCGGCATCTGCACATCCATCAAAACAAGATCATGATGACCGTCAATGGCCATCTGATAACCTTGTTCTCCGTCGGAAGCAATATCGATATTAGCGCCGACCCTCCCTAGATAAATTGAAATCAACGCTTGGTTATCTGGTGAGTCTTCAACAACAAGAATTTTCATTCCTGATAACTGCCCCGCATTGGCAATAGTTCGCGCCGGAACGGTTTCAAAACCAAGCACGTTGACATAATTTACGTTCGGTTTCATTGTTACAGCAATTCGAACAACAAAGGTACTACCCTGTCCTAAAACGCTGCGTTTTAAATCAAAACTGCCTCCCAAAGCTTCCGACAGACTGCGCGACAACACCAAACCCAAACCTGTTCCGCCAAACTTGCGTGTTATTGAACTATCAGCCTGTGAAAATGGTTGAAACAAATTTTGTTCTTGTTCCGGTGAAATACCACGCCCAGTATCTTCAATTTCAAATTCTAGAAAACCATCTTTATAAGCGACACACATTTCAACGTGGCCACGTTCAGTGAACTTAATTGCGTTACCAACGACGTTAATCAAAATCTGCCGCAGTCGAGTGGGATCTGTAGTTACTAACGACGGCAAAGTAGTTACCGCTTTAGATGCAAAACCAATCCCTTTTTCACGCGCTTTAAAACCCATCAAAGAAGAAAAATCGGTTAGCATTTCAGGCAAAGAAAATTCAATATGTTCAATTAACATCATCCCGGCTTCGACTTTTGAAAGATCTAAAATATCATCAATAATACGCAGCAATTGCGAAGAATTTCTTTCGATGACCGATGAAAAACTGTCTCGTTCTTCTTTCTTCAGACCGTCATCTTTTAACAAACTAGCAAAACCCATAATCGCACCTAGTGGTGTACGAATTTCATGACTCATGTTTGCTAAAAATTGTGATTTTGCAGCATTGGCACGATCAGCGACTAAACGAGCTTCTTGCAAATCAATCATACTGTTTTCAGCCATGATTCTAGCCTGCGTCGTTTTCGTAATATCCATTGTGGTTCCATTGAATCGGATCGGTTCACCAAGGGAATCGTACACACCTTCCCCGCGGGCTTCGATCCAGTGGACGCTACCATTTGAATGAACAACTCGATACTGAATATTATAAGGCACTCGAGTTCGAATCGCGGCATTAATTGCTGTCGAAACTCGTTCTCGATCCTCTGGGTGGATAACCGAAATGGTTTCTTCCAAAGTTGAATTAAAGGTGTCTTTATCGATTCCAAACTGTGTTAGCAAATGATCGGTTACCGATATATTTTGAGTTTTAAGATCCAGATTCCAAAAACCGACCTGAGCGATCTCAACAGCTTTGTTTAAATCCTTTTGAGTTTCTAAAAGTTGGCTTTCGACTTTTTTAAGTTCGGTAATATCTTGAAACAAAATCAACGCCGATTCCGGCTGACCATGAATCGCGGGCAAGTGCTCGGAAAAAACTTTTATATGAAATTCACCGACGGGAGTTGTAAGTATCACTTCTTCGCCATTAACAGCCTCGCCGCGAAGCACACGAGAGGACGGCATATCTTCAATTTTGATGAGTTCGCCATTTGGGCGCTTGGCGATCAGTACACTACCAACCACGTCGGCCGCTGTATAACCGGCATACTCAATGCCTAACATTCGCTTAGCCGCCTGGTTTGAATAACTCACCTTCTTTGCATCTAAATCTAACAAGAACAAAGGTTTCGGAAGACGATTCAAGGCTTCACGAATCCACATTTGTTGATTTTCAGATTGCTGAAAACTTTCACTGGCCGATCGCATATCTGAAATAGAGTTACGCAAGAATATCTCGACCGATCTTGACAGACTGATTTCAATGGCTTGACTAAATAAATTCAGCGCCTCTTTGGAAATGGCAGCTGATGGTGGGATCACCGAAACAATTGTTTCACGCAGAATCAAATATTCATGGCGTATATTTAGCAAAGTGTATTTGCCCGACTGGGCCCGAAACAAGCCATGAACCGCCGCGAATTTTTCAAAATCTTGTGTGTTTTTTCTACGACCACGCTGAAGTAAAAATTCAGCCACTTCATCGATCAAATCCGGAATATGATCAGCAAGATAAGTGTCTTTATGATCATGAGCGGCTGGAACTTCGGCACGCACTCGACTTAGAAATGTCGCTAGAATATTTTGTTTCTCACTGGCGATAGCCCGTCCAAAAGATTCCGGTCCAATTTGGGAAAAACCAGATATCCGTTGCAAAAGTTGATTCCAAATCGACATGGACACAGAGTTAGATTTGACAGCGAACTATGTCAAGGTATTCGGGCTATGTACCACAAATGCCCCACTACCGGCCAACGAAAGGTGCCTGGAGTGAATTCGGGGCATGTTCGACTACGGAAGACGTTCGTGGACGCGGGTCACTTACATGGAGTCTATTGCCCAGAATATCTTGCCGAAAAATTACCGAACTAGACTGGGTGCGTTTTGCCCGCGTGGAACGCTGGACATCTTTTAAAAATAGCTGGATGATTTTCCATGGGAAATTTTTTTTTAAATCATCTAGCGATTACTTTTTTGTTTTCAATTTCAACTTTAGCACAAACTATGGTGATATCCGATATCGACGACACCGTAAAGATATCGCATGTGTTAAATAAAGGCGCTGCCTTGGCCAACACCGTCCAAATTAAAAATCATTTCTATGGCATGGGCGAATTATTTACGGCCGTTCAAAAATCAAACCCTGATTTTAGTTTTGTATACCTTTCCGCGGCTCCAGAAAAATTAATGGAAAATTTGCATGTGGCATTTCTAAAACTAAACGGCTTTCCAACCGGCGAAGTTGTTTTGCGTGAAAGCATAGCTGATAAAGATTTTAAGGTTAACGCTATCCGCGCCTTGATCGCACAGAATCTGCCGCAACGTCTGATTTTAATTGGCGACAATGGTGAACGTGATCCTTATATTTATGAGCAAATCCGTGCCGAATACCCCAACATCCAAACTGATATTTATATTCATCAAATCTATTCTTACCGCGCCAGAAAAGAAATCGGTGTTCCACCACAAAGTGCACAAAGACTGTTTGTCACATCGATTGATTTAGCTCGTAAATTAGTTTTAGCTCAAGATCTACCTCAGCACGAATTAGAACAAATAGCCCTGGCCACAATTCCAAAACTATTTAAACAAAACCCAAAGAAAGAATCCGGCCCGATATTCATTCCAGCTTGGGTGGATTGCCGTGATTATTTTGGAGCTGAAAATTTAGTAGCGACTCAATGGAATTTGGATCGTCGTTGGCCTTGGCAACCTGAACGCCCACTATCAGAATGGCTAGCCGCCTATGATCACAAATTATCCGCACGTTGCCATAGTGGTCCACTGGCTGATTAAAATTTAAGTCACTTTGTAATCAAAATATACAGTTTATCCTGCGAAAGTCCGTTGGCACCGCTTGCAAGGAATCCTTCCGCTAACCTGCTTTTGGTAATCATGGAAGTCCGGTGTGAATCCGGCGCAGTCCCGCTACTGTAAGCTTTGTGTAAACAAAGTAAGCCAGATCTTTGACCCAGAAGCCAAACCTGATTCCCGAGGAGGAAATCATGAGGCCCTGGTTCTATCTATGTGCTATTTTAACAGCACTGAGCATTTCGTCCAACACATATGCCAATACATGCACACAGTTTTATACTCGACATCATGAAGCCTCGATTTTAGCTCACCTAGCTTCCCATGGTATCGAAGCACGGGCGCCTTCGACGTCATCACTAAATCGTCAACAGCTGCGTGGCTATGCTGTCCTGGTAGGAACGATGATCGGGAGCGCTGCCCTCAGCACCTACGTGACAGCGGAACTTCCTAAAAACATGACATTTTTATCCCAACTGGTTGGACAAGTCGCCACCATCGGGATCTATGTATTTGGTGCACCCATTTGGGAGCCGATTTCTTCCAAATTTAGAAAAATAGCGTTTGGTTTAAAAAACGATACTGTCGCGCCGGTAGCCACCGACAATGCCTTAGAAAAGCTTTGGCAAAAAACGCAGAACAACTACAGCCTGAATGCACAGATGAGTCGCAACGTCGTCAACTCTCTACTGCTAGCCATTCAAAATCAATTTCACCATGCTCGCATTGCTATCCACACCGGCGATAAAGAATTAGTCAGCGACCTAATGGCCGAAGCCGCTGTTCGCATGCGACAACTATTTGCCGAAGTTGATCCTGATGATTCCGCGGTTGCTTTGGTTGCACAATCTAGTTTTACCCGTCACGTTCAAAACAAGTCAGAAATCAAAGAATTGATTTGGATTAAAATCCAAGCCTTTGATGATGAAGCCAGAACGAACGCGGGCCGAGTATATTATCAAGCATTAATTAGTTCATGGTTTAAAGAAAACATTCAGTAGAGAAAGGAATTTTATGAAATCAAGTATTTTAGTGTTTGCATTGTGTTTATCACTGCATGTTCTTGCGGCAGACAACGCTGCGGTCAAAGAAACCACGGTCGAAGCCTGGTTATCCGAAAGCTCATTCAACGGTAAACAGTTTGACTATACGTACACTGTTTACGATGAAGCCCATGAAGCCAAAGAAAAAATTGAAATCGATTGTGAGTTTTCTGAATATCAGAAGCAGCCGGTTTTATCTGCGATCAAAATTAAAATAATGATTACGGCCCAGTTCGCTAGTCCCGGCCAAGAACTTAAAAAATCAGGATCGGTGGATATTCGATCGGCTATTGAATCATGCCGACGAAAATTACCTGCAGAAATGGCTCAATTCAAAATGCCAGTTCAAGTGAAACTACCACCGCTTTCAACGCCCTCATTATAGACCAAAGGTATCACGTGCGTTTGCTTTTCTTTCCATTTCTTTTATTCAAATTGTTTACCAGCATCGCGGCCGCTGAATCCGTTAATCAATGTCGGGGATTTTACTCCCCGACGGCACGTTTGGATTCTTTTCAAACGACGCCCTCGACAAAGGCGATGATCAAGAACCTGTATGTACAGCTTCACCAAGCTAAATATGATTACTATCGATCGTCAGCATTGGTTCACTTCATTTATGTTCATGTTAGGAAAATTGGGACTACCGAATTATTCGATTTAATAGATGAATCACCCGACCTAGATACCCGCGAAACCGTTTTGAGCATATACATCGAGGCGAATCTTGATCGTCTCACTGTGAACGAAATTGAATCTTTGATGATCGTTTCACCTTACTATGAAACTAAAGAAAGCATTGCTTTCAAGTTTATCCAAAAATATCGTTACACTTTAACACCAGGCGAGTTCCATCGGCTTGCTCACCTTGTTCACAATGAAACTGTTAAGGGGAATTTATTTATTGTTTATTTTTCCGACTCTTTTGCTAACCCATGATGAGTCTTCAGAATTTATGCGACTAAAATTCACGCGCCTCATTCCAAGACACTCAATATATCATTTGCCTTAATCATATGTTTTTTAACATGCTAATATAGTGACATGTTCACCAGGGAAGTGGAACTTTTGGAGGTTATGAATATATGGCTTTCGCGTCCTATATACTTCTAAGCATTTTCTCTTTAATCTTTTATGTATGGTTTGTTTTTAAAGGTAATATTAGCAACCCTCCGGCGGGAACCACCGACGACGACATCATCAAACTAGTTAAAAAAGGGGACGAGCTTAAAGCCTTAAAGTGGTATCGCAAAATTCACAAGTGTTCACCGATCGACGCTCGCTCCGCGATCAATAAATTAAAAATGCAAAAAACCGGGTGACCGGAAGTTTGCGATAGACGTTTCGTAATAGTTCAGTTTTTTCAAAGTCACTTTGTCTGATCGATATACCTGATCTATAAAATAGATGTGAAAAAATTATTCTATAACGACACCGTAAAATCAAAACACTTCCTCTATGACCTAATTCTGGCATAATCATCCACATGACTAAACCGAAAAAATCTGAGTTAATCCCATCCACAGTGGATAAAGAAAATCCGGCTACTTGGTTAAAGTATACAAAAAATAGCTGCAAATTTTGCGCGAGTACTTGTTGTACAATGCCTATCGAAGTCCGCTGGGAAGATTTAGTTAATTTAAATTTGGTCACAGAAGACGACTTAGTGAGTCCTCTTAAAACCACAATCGCTAAACTAAAAAAAGAAAAGGTAATCACGGCGTATCGCAAAGAATCAGGACTATTTGCTTTAAAACAAACGGATGAGGGCAAATGTCGCTATCTGATTAACAATCGTTGCATCGTATATAAAAAGCGTCCACTCGTTTGTCGAGCTTTTCCTTTAGAAATGGGCTGGCGCCACGGCTACTGCCCACAAAAACCTATCTAACTGAGCTGATCCCAAGACTTGGCACTTTCGATTAATCCCGATAAGATTGAATGAAAGAAATTTTTCGTCTGCATTTTTTCAGCACCAAATCGACGAATAAATTCATTTTGAATAAAAGGAACGTGTGCTGTACCGCCGGTTAAGAACACGTGCTCGATTTGCGAATCTTTCAGGTCCGCCTGTTTTAAACAACGATCCAGTGCCGACAGAATTTCTGTTTTTACTTTTACGGACCAGTCTTCAAATTCAACACTCGAGAAAACCTCGTTCGTTTCCAGATCAGGATAGTCAAATTTAAACGAACTTGTCGACTTAGACGATAGATTCTTTTTAGTTTTTTCAATCTCTTCGAAGAAAGCAAAAATTTGTTGATCCTCAAGCATAATGAAAAGCCGATCAATGGCCTCCTTATCTTCGGCACGCAAAGCGCACTTACGAACTTCTTTGATGAATTCATAGGTGTCACGCTCTTTCAAATGAACAATTTGCGAAGGCTTATTTAATCGATCCATAATCGACACCGGCATTGTCATCAAATTACTAGACATAGGAAGTCGGTATTTTGTCTGTGCACCAAAACCGCGATTTAATCGCGAGCTCATAAATACGCTATCTAGGGCATCCCCTGCTAATGGACACCCTTCCACCGCCAGAACATCTTTCTTTTGAAACTCATCCGGGGTAATTTTCATGATAGTAAAATCGGACGTACCACCACCAAAGTCACCGATCAAAATAGTTTTATCCTGATGAATGCCACGACGAAACTCTAAAGCCGCAGCCAGAGGCTCGGGAACAAACTTAACATCGGTGAAACCAGCGAATTCGGCCGCCTTTTTCATTCGGTGAATCGCAAACTCGTCAGCCGCCGCGTCCATTGAATACCGTGCTGGTCGACCAATCACTGCTTTGGTGACTTTCGTTTTCAACACGTCTTCTGCGCGCTTCTTCAATTCAAGCAGAAACAACCCGATCATATTTTCTAAAGATAAAATACGATTTTCAAAAACAGTTCCTAGATAGTTTTTATTGGGCAAATGTGACTTGAATGATCGAAACAGACGGCCTTCCATTTCAAGTTCCGTGTATTTTTTTAACGCTTCGGCGCCATAAAAACATTGATCGGGATTAGGAAAATACAACAAGGTACGCATCAGCGTTGGATCAGAACTCGACGGATCAATGGCTAAATCATCAACGCGTTTACCTTGATGAAGTGCCCCCACCAGAGAATGGCTTGTTCCGAAATCGATCGCTAATATGGTTTTATCAGTCATTTTTCTGCCTATTTCACAAAGTGAAATTTAGCATAATCTTTAGTTCAAATGCCAGCGGTTTCCCGCTTATATCAATTATTTGTTTTTTTTGAAGCCATTTCTATGTATGCAGCCTTTAAGCCCAGCCTAACGTTCGCTCTAGTTAGGACCCTTTCAGATCAGCCACGTAGTGTTCCAAGTTGAAACATCTTCTGTGTTTCTCTCTTTCACCTGGCAAAAGTACGTTAAAATAAGATCATCCACGATCTATACGGAGTGAAATCTGTGAGTAAAGCAAATTGTCTGTTGGTACTTTCTTTAGGAGTTATTCTTTATTTTTTAACCGATCAAGTTTCAAGTCCATCGCAAAAAAAGATAACTTCCGTAAAAGTTAAACCGCAGCGGTCACTTGCAACCACTCAGGATGCAGAGGTGTCGACCGCGCTGAATTCCGATATTCCAATTTCAGAAACAGTTACACCAATTGATTCTTATACGCTATTGCAAGAGACACAAAAGAAAGTTCCCATCGACGAGGTGAAAGAAAAAGCAAAAGTGAGCGCATCGAAAGAATGGGTTGCGACGTTTCCGACACCAAATAGTCCGGCCGAGGAGCTTGTGCTAGAGATGTTACAGTATAAAATGGAAAACAATACCGAAGAATTTAGGCGGTCATTAAACAGATTGTACCTTTTAAAGGAATCCAATCCTTCATTTAACAAATATATTATAGATTGTGTACAGCATGTGGAAAATCCATACGATCAGGGTATTCGAAGCTTTTTCTACGCTATTGCATATTATCGAGGTCAGGATTTAAGGTCTATACAAGATTTGGCATTAAAAGACTTAAACGATATAACTCAATACTCCGAATTAGTCATTTCGAAGCAGTCCAGCGATCTAAAGAGTGTTCTCGAAAAACTCGAAGCTCATTTGAATTCACAGAAATTATCGGAAGCGGAAAGAGGTACAATTGAATGGGAGGCTTCGGCCGCCTTAGATATGCTTTTATTCTGACATCTATTAAAATATCAACAGCTTTAGATAGGCATTGGAGTGCGAATACCGAAGGGTTTAGGCAAAACACAACTTGATTAGCGCGTTTGATAAGCCCACAATCAAATTAACTAGACCGTATCGCCAGCAATGAGAATAGAAAGTCTGTGGAAGAGGTAGTCTTAAGAGACTTAGTTTTATATTCTAGAGAAGAATACTTATTTTACTCGCGCTGGCGGGGAAGTTTGTTTATCTGTAGAAGTTTAGACTTGATCTGACAGTCGCCCATTTGTTCAGCAAGTTATTTGTACTGTCAGTTTAAGTTTAAGCCGAGATCCTTTTGTCTCCAGATTTTAATTCCGTCAATAAAAGTTTCCATCGGTGTTCTTCCATTGCACATTTTACCTTGGTGAGTTCTCCTTTCGTTATATTCTATCATCCACTGACCTAAATCAGTTTGTAAATCGTCCATAGTTTTATAAATTTTCTTTCTAAAAGTGATTTGATAAAACTCTTGTAAAATTGTTTTATGAAATCGCTCACATATTCCATTGGTTTGTGGATGAGCAACTTTAGTTTTCGTGTGTTCTATATCATTGACGCCTAAATAAAGTTGGTAATCGTGTTGATCGACTTTGCCACAAAATTCAGTACCACGATCGGTAAGGACTCTAAGCACTGGCACTGAGTAGCTTTCAAAGAACGGCAGCACCTTGTCGTTGAGTAAATCCGCAGCGGTAATCGGTGTTTTTTGATTGTAAAGTTTGGTGAATGCAATTTTGGAGTAAGTATCGACAAAAGTTTGCTGATAAATTCGTCCAACACCTTTAATTGTGCCAACGTAAAACGTGTCTTGCGATCCCAAGTATCCTGGATGAGCGGTTTCTATTTCACCACTAGCGATGTCGTCGTCTTTCTTGCGCTCTAATGCTGCAATTTGAGCTTCCGTATAGACAATTCCTTCAGTGGCACTCTTGGCTTCTAGCGCTGCTAGCCGCTTTCTAAACTTTTCTAAATCATGGCGTAGCCAAATGCTCCGAACTCCTGCCGGAGAGAGGAAGATTCCGTTTTTACGAAGTTCATTGGCAGCGCGCTTTTGCCCGTAAGCGGGAAAATCAATAGCCATTTTTAAAACGCTGGACTCAATTGTTTCGTCCACTCTATTTTTGAAGTTTGGCTTCTTGCGAGTTCTCTCGTTAAGCGCTTCGATCCCACCTTCGTCTTTTAGCTCTTTATATCGGTAAAATGTGTCACGAGAATAGCCCATTACTTTACAGGCCTTAGAAACATTTTGTAATTCCTCAGCTAAATTCAATAGTCCGAGTTTGTTTGAAATGATTTTTTGTTGTATTGTTTGCATGCTCAGTTATCCTTTAGGGGATTGGCCCCTTTTGTTTGTTAATGCCAAACAAAAGGGTAACTGAGTTTTCCACATCTTTTCTATTCCAGATGTGTCAGATCAAGTCTTAACTTCTACAATTGATTGAACCTACAATTTTTAAAATCATAAAAATTATCCATTTTGAGACTAACTAAAATCTCTACTACAACTAAACTCTTTGAGTTGAATCAAAATGATTAATATCTAATCTGTGAAATTATTTTATTCTGCCTTTAAAGCCAATAGACATGATTCATTCTGCATTTGAAACGTATGCGAAGCTAAACTTTTTTTTCCGACTTCCGAATTATTCAGACAATATATGACAAATGTAAAAAGAGTGATTCAAGTCTCGTTTCTTGCAAATTATAAAACGGCCGACAATATTTCATTTAATTTTCGTATTCTTTGCGATCTCTATCAAATTTACTATCACTCGAGCACTATAAAAAAAATACGCCTTAGAAAACCTATAATAATTTTGATAGTATCAATTTGCGAGGCCATTCTTTATGATTTCATTTTTCGTATCAGAAAGTTTACAAATGAAGGGGTAACACTACCTAAAAAAACATTACAGCAAATTCAAAGTAACAACCAAATAAAGTTTGGAAGACTAATCGGAATAGCCCAAAGCAATAATGTTTTTCAACTGCCAATTACTAACAGCAAAAGCATTTACAAAGACTTAACTGTGCTGAAAGAAATCCGAGACAGAGTGCATATTCAATGGCCAGGAAATCTAGGGATCGATGAATCGGCGATTTACACAGCAGCAAATATGAAATTGGCAGAAGATACTTTGGATTTACTCATCTCAACCATCGAAAAAAATCACCCCAGGCCGGGAAAAGCAAAGTTTATACCTAAATTCAACATTCCGTGGTGACCACACTTTTGGGGCCGCCTTATCCCGTAGCGGCATTATAAAAAACTGAAAATCCTAAAACGTATTAAAATGAAAAGAGAGCAAAGTGAAACAAACGATAGCCACATTTACCTTGGGATTCTAGAAAACTATGGACAATCACGTAGTTAGTATACTACTCCAATTAATCATTAGACCTGGGGGCAAATATTTCAGTTCCAGCCGATGAATTAGAGAATAGAGAGCTAAACGATGATTGGATCGTAGTTAGCAAGATCAATAAGAATCCAGTCGGCACCGGTGGTGCGTTCTCAATTCCGTATATTGTGAAAAACAAAAAAACGGGAGAAGAAGCTTTCCTCAAAGCCTTAGACTTCTCGTCGTCGGCCCAGTCATCCGACAGGCTGACCGCCTGGAAAATTTTAGTTGAAGCATATCTTTTTGAGCGGGATTTGCTCCTAAAATGCAAAACCAAAAAACTTAACAATATTTCTACACCAATTGCACATGGCGACGTTTTCGTTCCGGGATATTCGGAGTTTGGAAGGGTTTACTACTTAATTTTTGAAAAGGCCGAAGAGGGAGACGTTCGTAATTATCTTAGTAAACCTAGTGCTTTCGAGTTACGTTGGTGTTTCGCTAGCTTACATAGCATTGCTGTGGGTATTAGACAGTTACACACAAATGGGATTGCACATCAGGATTTAAAACCGTCAAATGTTCTCATCATGAATACTGAAAACACAAAAATTTCGGATCTTGGCCGAGCCTCCGATTCAGTCACTCCCTCTGAAAATGACAATCGTATGGTAGCGGGAGATCGAGGCTACGCTCCAATTGATCTTTGGTTTGAAGAGATTCCTATTAAGGGATTTGAAAGGAAATTTTTAACCGATATCTATTTATTGGGAAGTTTGATTTACTTTTTTTTCACTGGTGTAAGTGCGAAACAAGCTCTTTATTCGAAATTAACTGCCGATCAAAGAATTAATCGAGAAATGAAATTTAACGAACTCCTTCCTTATTTAAGAGACGCTTTTGCATTAACTCTTGAAGACCTTCGAACGGAAATTAAAAAGGTTGCTCCAGATTTCGTTGAAGACTTGATTGAGCTCGTAAAACAACTTTGCGAACCCGACCCCTCTCAGCGCGGAGATCCCAAATGGCAGCGCACACTCACTCCAACTTATGATTTGCAGAGAGTCATTTCAAAACTAAATATAATGGTTAGTACGGTTAGGCGTAATTAATGAGTTTCAAAAACATTTTTAGTGGAACCCGACATATGATTCCTCGATGGTTCACCTATCCTACGGCGAGGTGGCTCGGGCTCCTTAATGGAGTGCAACCTCCAAAGGACATTCTCTCGTCGATTGACTTTGAACGATCAAAGGCTGACTGGTTAAACAACAACGACAAGCTGATTCATGCAAATGAAGCTGTTGGAAATTCGATAATGTTAAATCGCTTCAACGATCCTAGCATAAATGAAGCAGCAAAATTTGTTTTGACCAATGAAAACGCTAGTCAAATTGCTAGAACAATGGCTAATGACTATATTTTCTATTCCCAAGGCGGCGTGGAGCCCACTCCAGAAACTTATTTACCTCAAGCTACTCCTGCTTATTTTAAAATTATCTCTAATATTAAAAAACAGTTAATCGAATATCCCAAAAACTATATTAAATGGGCCGAACTTTCCTTTTTTTACGCTACAATCGGGCAAACAGAAAAAGCTGAAAAATGCATGGATATTGCCATATCTGGAAATTCAGAAAATAGGTTCATTTTGCTTTCAGCCTCAAGATATTTTATGCATTCCGAGAATCAGGACAGAGCTCTTTATTACTTAAGAAAGGCGGCAAACAAATTAACTGATCCATGGGTTATATCGGCTGAAATTGCGATTTCAGATACTTTGGGTCTTGGCCCAAAAACATATAAACAAGGCAATCTTCTTTTGGAAAGTGATAAGATTACCGACTTTCATAAATCGGAACTTGCTAGTGCAATCGGAACAATTGAAAGCAAATCCGGTCTGATAAAATCAGCAAGAAAATATATGCGAACGGCATTAATTAATCCGACTGAAAATTCAATTGCTCAAGCCGTATTCTTAGCTCCAAATTTGGGGGTTTTTGACCTCGGCCAATCTTTGCTAAATAGTAAAGTATCATTTGAAGCGGAATCTAGATTAAGCTTTCAAGCCGGAAAATACCGCGAGTCACTTGAACTGGTTAAAAAGTGGCTAAAGTTTCAACCATTCAGTTCTCGACCAGCTATTATGGGATCATATATAGCTTCCGTTGCTCTAGGTGATTTCGAGGAAGGAATTAACATTGCGAAAATTGGGCTTCTCACATCTCCTCATGAATTTATGCTTTTAAACAACTTAGCATTCTCGCTCATATCATTGGATCGGTTGCCAGAGGCCGAAGAAGTTTTAAATCGTATGCCCTCAACGATTCAGATCAAGGCCGAGTCAGCAGTCTTTCTTGCTACCCAGGGAGCTTTTGAATTCCGAAGCAATCGTATAGAACGCGGAAGAGAACTTTATCAAGAATCTATTTCTATATTTACGGAGCTTAAAGATGAAGTTTCGAAAGCTTTGGCAACGTATTTTTGGAAAAGAGAAGAGAGTCGAGTCAAAGATGATAGTTGGATTGATAAAGTAAATTACGAGCTCAATCAGCTTCTAAAAAAGACCGGATTGGACGAAGTAAAGTTATTCGTAAATGAAAATGAGAAAAAACCGCAATCAGAATAGTACGTAAGTGAATGCGGCTAAACCTTCGGGACGATTATTTATTTACCAACATGTTGTTTAATTCTTTAAAAGACACCCCTCCCTTTTTATGGGCGCGCACTGCCTCTTTACCAATTGAGTTTTTGGCCTCCATCAATGTGCCTGTTGCCAGGCAGGCTATTGCAATCCAAATAATAGCTTTAATAAACTTAATCGGTCCAGACATGTATTCTCCTTTTTTACTAGAAAAATAGCTGTGTGAGCGGCTTTTGGGTTGGTAGCAAATTGGTAGCAAAAAAGTAGCAAAGCGATGAAATTTGGCGACGTTTCTTGATATTTCAGAGTCGATTAGCAAAAACCAATTCTCGTGTTTTTAAGTACTTAGAACATTTTCATTTTTTTAATTTTCTGGATTTCTTCGAAAGAAGAATGGTTGCGGAGGCAGGATTTGAACCTACGACCTTCGGGTTATGAGCCCGACGGCTTACCATCTTAAAGGCATAGGTCGGCCAAGGGGTGCCAGCGGAAAAGCTGACCCCGTGAGACGCTAAAAATTTTGGATTTGAATGAGCCTGTCGGCCCGATAAATGTCGCAAACGTGGATCTTTTAGACCCAGGCGAACGCTCGAAATTTTTTTTGATGTGATGTGGCGGGAGAGGGAATGTAACGCAGGCTGTCTTCACGATTAGCGTGAGAACGGCGATTTTTCCTATGACTTTTTCATCGGCTAGCCCATTCATCGGGCATCGGAGAGAGCCTTGAACTCCCAGGTGTGCCTGTCACACCGATGCGTATATCGCTATATTACGAACACGGAAAATTATGTTGGAGCGTTAGCCCCAATCAAAATCACCATCGTTCGCTTTCTTAATGAGTTCGTCGATGTCGACATAACGATTTCTATCCGCTGATGGATGAATGAGAGCGTAGTCTCTTAGAATTTTTCTTAGAGCACGTTTATTCCGGCAATCATTTCGGCGTCCTGGAATAAAGTTTCTCTTAATGAACTCCTGAACAACATCAACGATAATTCGGTTCAGGATTTTTCTTAATGCTTCGTTCTCTGCTTTGGCTTTTAGGTAGGTTCTCTTTTTTACGAACATTTTACGCCTCGACTTTCAGAGTCGGCAAAATCTCTTCAAGACTCGTGAAGTACTCGATGAATAGTTCGTCAGCCTCTGCGTAGAACTTCAAAGCGTAGGCTTTGCTTTTTTCCAGGTTATTCAAGTCGAAGTAATACCGAATCACCCGACATAGAGTTTCAAGATATTCTGCCAAGACTTCTTGGTGAACCTCCTTCGGCATTCCAATATCGCTGAGGTGAAGATTGTCGGCTTTATCGAAACCGCAAGCGACGAAGAGACACTCATGCTTCTCCACCATCCTGGTAATGGCATTTAAGTCGGACTGAATTCTCGAACTGGATTTCTGTTGCCCCATAAATTTCCTTTCTTCTTTGGTTAAGAAGGAAATTTTCTAATCACCATGGGATGTGATTGAGGCACCCTTTTGTTTGAAGCGGAAAAAGGTAAGGTTCATTTCCAACCGCTTTATTCGTATAAGAACAATATATCATTTTCCGTGCCACTCGTCAAGTCAAAAGGCTAGTGATTACAGCTATTTATGTCTCATTTTGAGACAGCCTACATGTGGCTTAGAACAGCCTTTTAACTCCGATTTAGTTTAACAAAATCGAACTAATGCCGGAGGCAAGCCGTAGCCCGCAGAGGCGAAGGCGAAGTCTTCGGTCATCCCGTAGTTCTATTAGGGATGACTTATTAAAGTTAGCCCCAGAAATTCAGAAAATACGCGATATACGCCGTATTTAAATTTTCTTTCGAAAAATCTCAGATTTCCCAAAATTTCTCCTATTTAAAAAAAGTGAAGTCGTTGGTGGTCAACGAACTCACTTAATCAAACAGCCTTCGGGCAAGGAGAAATGAATATGAAACAGTTTATCTTAGCAAAGGTCCATTCGTGTTCTGCGAACTTGGAACCAAAAGATTTGGAGAAAGGGCTGACCCACATTGTGGTCATCGAAGCAACGAAGCGAATCGCTGATGTTGTGGTGCCAGATTTTTTGAAATGTAAAAGCCTGACTAAGCTTGAACCGGGAGAAACGCTTTTAGAGGTAGAGATGTTTAACATCGCACCTCCTGGCGGCGGTAAGTTACCACAGTAATTGGAGAATCAAGCTTTCCTGGAAAGGGATCTTTTTGAAGAAATCTACCTGAGCTTGAGTTCAATGATTCAACTAAATCAAGTGTATTATTATGATAATTTTTATACTAGTGTTTGTAAAGCATATTAGATTATAAAGTACTCTAATTTAACCAATCGCCTTCTTGTTGGACAGTCTCATTTTTAGATACAATAAAAATTGTCTAGACTAAAGTTATTTAATTTATAGTCCGAGATTTTTAGCGAACCAATCTTAAGGGGAGCCATCTCATGTATCGCTTAACGGCTATCGCTATTCTATTGTTTGCTCAGTTCGTCCTTGCTCAAAACACCGCAGATCAGGTTGTGGTCTTTCCTGATAAGACCTACCGTGGCTCCTTCAAATCGGTCAATCAAGTTACCGAAACAATTAGCGTCACTTCAGACGCAATCAAAAATGACTTTATCATTAAGATGAAAAACGCCGACGGTCAGAATCACGAAAATGTCGTCTGCGCGGGCGGACTACTTCAAAAATGTTCCTGCGGTCTTAAGAACCTTGCTAATTTACTTTATCGCACTTTTTTCAGAGTTGAATATGCTGAAATCACTTGGAACGGCAAAAAGGTCGTCGATGCGAATACGTTTAATAGAAACGTAGCCACTCTTTCTGTTTCTGTAAAACCGGAGCTAAGCAATTCGCTCGTGATCAAATATAAAGGACTATTTACTTCGTATTTCTCACTTGGAATATATCGCCCGTCTTCACCGAAGGACACTACTGCGCCGACTATTTTGACCCAATTACGTAGTAATACGTTCACAAATCAAAAATCGGCGAATGTTGAAATTCAGGATATTTCCAATGTCACATCCACAGTTTCCATCAATGGGGCCGTAGTTAAATCGTCAACGGCAAAAAGTTTTACTTTCGATCTTGTTAACGGAAACAATAACATTGAAATCAAATCTCAAGATCAGTTTAACAACATAGCTTCGCCTGTTGTGATTTCAAATGTAGTTTTGGATCAATCAAACCCAAGTATTTCTCTGTCATCGAGCGATCCGGTTTATGTTAACTCACTACCGAAAACTTTAGCTGCCCAGTTCATATCAAACGAGCCTTTGAAATCGCTTCTTGTGAATTCAAATCAGGTGTCGCTTAATGAGAGTGGAAAGATTGGCGTCTATAATTTTAGCATTTTGCAATCTGGCGCCAATAGTGTCGCTGTTCAAGCGACAGATCTAGCGGGAAATGTATCAAATCAAAATTTATCGCTTTCGGTAATTCTCGACAACACCTCCCCTGCAATTTCTTTTGGAATAGCTGAGGGAACACTAACTAATCAAAGCTTAATCGTAATCCCCATCAAAATCACAGAGGCCAATGATGTTCACTCGATAATAAAAGTTAACGG
>TARA_B110001454_G_scaffold67508_1_pt1 | contig 37260 bp, 39 predicted proteins | sample TARA_B110001454 | Tara Oceans TARA_B110001454 (sample SAMEA4397004) | marine metagenome | biome: Polar Biome; feature: [MES] marine water layer (ENVO:01000295) within the mesopelagic zone...; material: water (ENVO:00002006), including particulate matter (ENVO:01000060) such as...... | reverse complement strand
CGCCCTTTCACGGCGGTAACAGGGGTTCGAATCCCCTTGGGGATACCATCCTTCTTCGGAAAGATTGGTATCAGTACGTGGTTAATCAATGTGTGATGCGGAAATAGCTCAGCTGGTAGAGCATAACCTTGCCAAGGTTGGGGTCGGGAGTTCGAGTCTCCTTTTCCGCTCCAAATAACTTATTTTTACTAGGCTAAAGTTAAGTTATTGATTTGTAAGAATAAATTACTTGCAAATCAAAATTTGATGTGTAGAATGCACATCACTCAAACGGTGTGTCCCCATCGTCTAGAGGCCTAGGACACCGCCCTTTCACGGCGGTAACAGGGGTTCGAATCCCCTTGGGGATACCATTCTTTCTCACGAAAGAACGTATTGACAAGATCGAAGGTAGCAAGTGAAGTTGTTATCTTGCTGAGGAATCAGTTAAATCATTCATGCGGAAATAGCTCAGTTGGTAGAGCATAACCTTGCCAAGGTTGGGGTCGGGAGTTCGAGTCTCCTTTTCCGCTCCAAATTCTAAAAGTCGCTTCAGTCACCTGAAGCGGCTTTTTTTATGTCTGTCATTTGAGTTTGGCTTAATTGCAGGCGTAAAAAAGCCCTGCGGAACTTTTAGCAAGATCGGCAGGGCTGTTTTAGCAAAACGTTGGCTATTTTTTGGTATCAAAAATAGCTTCGCGTGATAGCGTATAATTAAACGGTGCATTGCGCAGCATGGCTTCAGCCATTGCGTCATCGAGTAGCTGGTATTTTTCGATTTCGTCATCTGGCATAAAATGAAGGCAGTCGCCACCAAAGAACCACAGTAGATCTCGATGAATGGCAGGTGCTAATTCAGGGTTGTGTGTCAAAAAGCGGTGAAGCCATTGCTGCCCTTCGAAGATTGCTGAATCATACTGTTGCGCAGAAGGATCTTTTAAAGACTCAATCAGTTGGCCAAGTTGCTGTAGAATGGTGTTTTCTTGATTGTATTCTTGATCTGATTGTTCCAACTTAGCTAATTGTATGGCTAGTTGGTTTAATAATTCTACATGGTAGGCGAGCCGTTGATTCATATATGTTCTCTTTTGGTTCTAGCTTCTGGCTTAAATGATTCTATCTTAAATGGTTTTAGATAAAGGTTTAATATGACTGCTGCATTATCCATCCAAGGACTAGAGAAAGTCTACGGAAATGGCTTTAAAGCATTAAAAGGAATTGATTTAACCGTTCAGCGTGGTGATTTTTTTGCTTTGCTTGGACCTAATGGTGCTGGTAAATCGACAACGCTGGGTATTGTTTCATCCTTGGTGCAAAAAACGTCGGGCAGTGTGTCGATTATGGGTCACGATTTAGTGACGGATACCTTTGCAGCAAAACAGTGTTTAGGGGTCGTGCCACAAGAATTTAACTTCAATCAGTTTGAAAAAGTATATGACGTTGTTATTACTCAGGCGGGTTATTACGGTCTGACGGGAAAGCAGGTGGCATCTCATGCTGAAGTCCTGCTAAAGGCGTTGGATTTGTGGGATAAGCGCGATGAGTGTTCTAGGATGCTTTCGGGTGGCATGAAGCGCCGCTTAATGATTGCGCGTGCATTGATTCACAAGCCGCAGATTTTGATTTTGGATGAGCCTACCGCAGGTGTCGATATTGAGTTGCGTCGCTCCATGTGGGAGTTTATGAAAGCGTTGAATGAAGAAGGCACCACCATTATTCTGACAACGCACTACTTAGAAGAAGCTGAACAATTATGCAAAAATATTGCGATTATTAATGACGGTGAAATTGTCACGAATACCAGTATTAAAGCGCTATTGAGTCAGTTAAAAACAGAAACTTTTGTTTTGGATGTGGAAGGGGACTTAGCTTCTTTGTCAGCTCTAGGTTCTTTGCCGCAGATGGCTGATTATCAAATAGTAAAAGTGGATGATGACCATATAGAAGTGACTGTCGACAAGGGGCAAGGGCTGAATGATATTTTCAGTGCTTTGACCGCTGCTAATATTCAGGTGCGCAGCATGCGAACCAAAGCGAATAGATTAGAAGAGTTATTTGTTAACTTGGTTCAAGATCATAATATCGAAAGTAAGACTGACCGTGTGAGTCAGCAAAAAAAGGAGGGCTAGCATGAAACAAAATATCAGCGCCGTGCAAAATAAACAGCAGATTAACCGCAGTATTTTTTCTATTCAGTGGGTTGCCTTCAGTACGATTGTTATTAAAGAAGTGCGCCGTTTCATGCGTATTTGGCAGCAAACTTTATTGCCACCTGCCATTACGATGACCTTGTATTTTATTATTTTTGGTAACCTTATTGGTTCGCGTATTGGTGAGATGGATGGCGTTGATTACATGTCATTTATTGTTCCGGGTTTGATCATGATGAGTGTGATTACGAATGCTTATGGCAATGTAGCGTCATCATTTTTTGGTAACAAATTCCAACGCAGCATTGAAGAGCTGATGGTCTCTCCGGTATATCCTTCGGTAATATTGGCGGGCTATGTTATGGGAGGGGTTGCGCGCGGTGTTATGGTCGGCATTATTGTTACGTTGCTATCGTTGTATTTTACGGATCTGCAATTGCACAGCTTGCCCGTGGTGATTGTAGTGACGTTGTTATCGGCCATTTTATTTGCCTTAGGGGGCTTTATTAACGCCATTTTTGCGACTAAGTTTGATGACATCTCGATTATTCCTACCTTTATTATTACGCCACTAACGTATTTGGGGGGCGTCTTTTATTCGATTTCGTTGCTGCCTGAATTTTGGCAAAATGTTTCCATGCTCAATCCTATTTTGTATATGGTAAATAGTTTTCGCTACGGCATATTAGGCATATCGGATGTCAATATAAGTGCCGCAATTGCTATGTTGGTCGTATTCATTGTTCTGTTGTCATCGCTTAGTATTTGGTTGCTAAAGCGTGGTACAGGCATGCGCAGCTAAATTTGATTATTTGTATTTAAGTTTTAATATTAAGGTATTTTTTTGATGGCGTCGGTACACAGTGATAATAACCCATTGGGTAAAAGCTCAAATTATATAGACAGCTATGATGCGACTTTGCTATTTCCTATTTCGCGTGGCGAAAGCTGGAAAGCAAGTGGTATTGAGCGTGATACGTTGCCATTCTTTGGTGAAGATATCTGGAACGGGTATGAGATTTCTTGGTTAAATGATAAGGGCATTCCGCAGGTTGCTATGGCTGAATTTCGTTTGCCAGCAATAAGCCCATTTTTGATTGAATCGAAGTCGTTTAAATTATATTTAAATTCTTACAATCAAACGCGTTTTGCCAATAAAGAAACCGTTGAGCAACGTATGGTAAGAGATCTTTCCGCTGCGGCGGGTGGGGAGGTGAAAGTTGCGATTTTACCGTTAACCCATAGTTTTCCGGCGGAGCCTAAGGCGTTTTGCATTGATGGTTTAGATATCTCCATGGACAAGTATGAACTTGATCCAACGGTTTTGGCATTAGCCGAAGGGGATGAGGCCGGCGAGTTCCAAGGAACCCTGGTTAGTCATTTGCTGAAATCTAACTGTCCGGTAACAGGTCAGCCTGATTGGGGCTCTATTTACATTGAATATAAAGGCGCGCACATTGATGAGGCGTCTTTATTAATATATTTAGTTTCATTACGTACCCATCAAGATTTTCATGAGCAGTGCGTTGAACGTACCTTCTGGGATATCTGGACACGTTGCAAGCCAGAATCGTTAACCGTGTATGCTCGCTATGTGCGTCGTGGTGGTTTGGATATTAATCCGATGCGCAGCTCCGACTCTTCTAAAGCGGCCGTGAATTTTAGAACCATTCGCCAGTAAAGCATAAGGGTCAGGAATACATAAAAAAGCCCAGTTTTACTGGGCTTTTTTATTTTCTAGGTAATGATTTTATCGCGAATTTTCTTTGCTGCACTTTCTAATGCCGAGGCGATACGATCTTTGTCGTAACTCTTTACTTTCTGTGTGTCTAAATAGAGTGAGAAGCCTTCGGAGTCGTGTTCAATAAAACTCGGATTCGAACCAAGGTCGCGTCTAAAGTCGATCACTTGATACGACGCGATGGGCTGTGAAAAACCTTTCATTTCAATTTTGTCTTTTAAACGACACATTATTTTATCTTTTACTAAATTGTAGGTTTCTTCTGAAATTAATATCTCGCCTGCTTCTGCGCTGCTTTCTAGGCGGCTGGCAAGATTCACTTCTTGACCAATAATGGTGTAGTCCATTCTATTTTCAGTGCCGAAATTGCCGACGGTGCAATATCCGGTATTAATGCCCATGCGAATTTGAAGAGGTGTTTTAATGCCTTGATCTAACCATTTCTTTCTTAAGATTTGCATGTGTCTGCGCATATCAATCGCCATTGCTAAGCAAGCTAGGGCGTCACGCTTGGTGCCGTTAGACTTGGGGTCGCCAAAAAAGACCATCACGCTATCGCCAATAAACTTATCAATGGTGCCGCCGTGCTTAAGAGCAACCTTCGACATTTCAGTTAAATACGTATTAAGTACATCGGTTAAGCTTTCAGCTTCCATTTGTTCTGATAATGCGGTGAAACCAACAATGTCAGAAAAGAAAACGACTAATTTTTTGCGCTGAGTTTCTAAACGTACTTCCTTGCGGCCGGAAAAAATAGACTCCCAGATTTGAGGAGAAATGTATTTTGAAACTTTATGAGAGAGTTGTTGGAAGCGTTCGACCTGACCTTGGAATTTACGCTTAAGGCGCATTAGATCGCGTGCTTGTCGGTGTGAATTAAAAGCGGTAATGGCTAAGTGCATGCCAACCCCAATAACAGCGGCTACAAATACTTCACTGGGGATGTCTTTGGCAGGATTGAAGCCAAATAAAATAATACCTATTGATGCACCTATAAATAAAGAGATTACGCAGAAAGTCCATGCGGTGATGCTGCCGACAACAATAAAGCTGGTATTGATCATGATTAAAAATAAAGAGGTCAGCTCTAAAGGAAAGCCGATGAGCGCCAGCATGATACCGCATAAAATGGCATCGCCATGAATAAGAATCTGTCGGGTTCCGTAAGGATGCCGTGCGCGAAAAGATCGGGTAACAACTTGCAATAAATGTGGGTAAAGAAGTGCCGCTAGGCCTACCCACAGAATGCTGTTTTGAAAATAACCGATAAGCGTACCAATAATGAGCGTTACACCAGTCGCTGCATAGCCAAGCACGCGGGCGATATAGTCCTGCATAGGCATACTGGTTTCGCTAAAATCTATTGCTTTGTTATCTGTATTCATAAATTATTTATTGACACAATTCCATGCTATATACTTCTGGTAGTATAAATTAGACAGCTTGAGTTGGGGAGCTATTTCATCCTTTTGCTCAAATTGATCGATGAATAAGCCGCAAATATTTTCATTTTAATCGGTGTAGAAAACTATGGATGCAATCACAGCCATTACTGAAAGGGTTTCTGTTAAAAAGTTAACAGGACCAGGCCCTAGCGCTGAGCAATTGGACACCTTATATCGAGCCGCCTTTAGAGCGCCAGATCATGCTTGGATGCGCCCTTGGCGTTATTTAACAATAAAAGATGCCGGTTTGCAGAGCTTGGGTGAAGTCTTTGCCGAGGCGGGTATTTTGGCCACACCAGACCTTGCGGAAGACAAAATTGAAAAATGTAGAAACATGCCAAAGCGTGCACCTCTCATTATAGTCGCGATTGCCAATATTCAGCCGCATGTAAAAGTACCTGCAATAGAGCAGCGTTTAGCCGTTGGTGCTGGTATTCAAAATATATTAACCGCCGCTTATGCGATGGGGCTTGGAGCCATTTGGCGTACAGGAGCAATGGCGCAGAGTCATCATGTGCAGCAATCTTTGGGTTTGACAGAGAGCGAAGAGATTGTCGGCTTTGTTTATGTGGGCCACGTTAATTGCAAATTGAAAAAACCGCCAGTATTAGACAAAGAACAATTTGTGCAGCAATGGCCCTTAAATACATAATGGATGATCAAATAACAAAACAAATCCTTTTAAAAACAAAGGATTGCACTAAAAAACGCGTATATAGGCTTGACGCTATATTATCTGGTGCGTATAGTACGCGCCTCTGCACAAGTTGCAGCTAGATGAATAATCTAGATTAAGGTGAGGTGGCCGAGTGGCCGAAGGCGCACGCCTGGAAAGCGTGTAACGGGCAACTGTTCGAGAGTTCGAATCTCTCCCTCACCGCCACTAATTCTAAAACCCGAAGCATTTCTAAAAAAAGTGCTTCGGGTTTTTTCGTTTCAGCTCTGCAATATCTAGAGAAAGTCGCAGGGATCTCGACATATATAGATTCGAAGAGTGCGCAATTAAAAAGTTTCTTATATGCAGGAATGAGAAAAGACAATATTCAATAGATACCTGTTAGCGAACTGATCGCTAAGAATTAAACGAAATTACGGGTATGAAGTGATTAAGTTTGAGAGCAAGCGGGGAGCTTTGTGATTAGCAATGATAGTAAAGAAGTGAGGAAAAGAAAGCCGACTAAATGTCGGCTTTTTTGTCTAATAAAATCATTAAATAGATCTTACTTAGTTTTTCCTTTATTGCTTTGATGGGTCAAAAGCTTTTACTTTTCCTTTTTGCTGTTGTTCAGCCGCTCGAATTTTCATGTCGGTTTGAAAGCGCCATAAGCCTGCTAAAAGTGAGCCGCTTATATTGTGCCAGATGCTGAAGATAGCGCCTGGTAAAGCGGCCATCGGGCCAAAATATTTTAATGCTAAGGCGACGCCTAATCCTGAGTTTTGCATTCCAATTTCGATGGCCAGTGTGCGGCAAGTGACTTCTGTTTGTCGGGTCAGCTTGCCCGCCGCGTAGCCGCTGATTAGGCCGATAATGTTGTGTAAGGCAACGGCTGCAAAAACGGCGTAACCGACGGTAGCAATTTCGTCGGCATTCAGTGCAACGATGATGGCGATGATTAATAAAATAAAGCCGCTGGCGATATCGGCGAGGTGTTTATTGATCATGTTGGTAAAGGCTGGCTGGTAGTGGGTGATTAGAATGCCTGCGGTTAGTGGAATCAATACCATTTGAATTACGCTTATAAGAATATTAATGCTGTCTACGTGAATGATTTCTCCCGCGGTCATGCTGATGATCCATGGTGTGGCAAAGACGCCCCATAATGTTGACGCAAGTGTCATGCTAACCGAGAGTGCAACATCGCCACGGGCTAGGTAGGTCATTACGTTGGACGCGGTACCGCCAGCGCAGGCTCCTACAATGAGCATACCTATTGTAAATTCGTCTGTTAGGTTAAACGCTTTGGCCAGCAGTATGGCGGCTAAAGGCATGATGGAAAATTGTATGATGATGGCTAGAGCAATGGGTTGTGGGTTATTCCAAACGCGTTTGAAGTCGGCAACTCTCAGGGTCAGGCCCATGCAGAACATGACTATCGATAATAATGGAATGATCGAGGCTTTCCAGGCAATCAGTGGTGACGGATCGTAGTAGGCAAGTAACGAAACGACGATGGCTAGGATGGGAAATAAACGGCTAATCGATAACATGGACGGCTCACAAGGAAGCTAGCAAAACGCTATTGTATCCTATGGTTTATAAAATGGGTGAAAATAGACGTGCCGCTTTTGTCGCCAGCGTTGTGAAAAAATGGCTTTCTTTTGGGTAGCTAATGCTGGTACTGAAATCGTGTTTCAACATGGTTTCAACATCTGTGGCCAGTGCTTTGCATTCGATTAGCGCGTTCAGTTCAAAATTAATACGCAATGAGCGATTATCTAAATTAGCACTGCCAATGTAGCTTAAATCATCATCAATTAGCATGGTTTTTTGGTGCATGAAGCCTGGCTGATATTGCAAGAAAGTAATGCCTAGCTGTCTCAATTCGCTGACGTAGCTGCGGGTGGCTAGGGCTATGATTATATTGTCTGTTTTATCGGGCAATAAAATACGAATGTCGATGCCTTTTAGTGCCGCTAGTTCCAGTGCGCCCATCACGTTTAAGTCGGGTACAAAGTATGGTGTGGCTATCCAGACTCTTTTTTTAGCCGATAAAATAAGCTGAACAAAACTTAAACTCATGGTTTCAATGGTATCGGCAGGGCCGCTTGGAATAATCAGAGTTTTTGCATTTTGCTCGCTGCGATAGGCTTCCCACGTTAGATTAAGTACGGTGCGTTGCGCCCAGTACCAGTCTTCTACGAACGAGAGTTGTGCGGCGAGTGTGGCTGGGCCATGAATTTGTAAGTGGGTATCGCGCCATAAGTCATCGTTGGGAGTGCGACCTAAGTATTCATTTCCTACATTATGGCCGCCGATGAAACACATTTCTCCATCAATAACGATGAGTTTTCTGTGGTTGCGAAAATTCAGCTGTAGGCGATGTTTAAGGTTTCGAGGGTTGAAGCGACTGCATTGAATACCGACTTTTTTCATGGCGGTTAAATATTGGGTTCTTAAGCCGACGCTGCCAATTTCATCGTATAGAAAATATACCTCAATACCTTGCTTGGCTTTGCTGATTAAGGCTTGCTGTAAACGTCTGCCTAGATCGTCGTCATTAACGATGTAAAATTGAACAAGGATGGTATGGGTTGCTTTTTCAATGGCGCTGAATATGTGGGCAAAGGTTTGTTCGCCATTAATGAGTAGGCGCACATTATTTTGTTCGCTTTGAGGAAGGCGAGACATGGCTTCTAAGGGAATAATGACGTCGGATTTATGGTTGTTAACGAATGCTCGCGCGCATTGCGTTTTTTCAAAATGAAGTTCTTTTAAAACTTTGCTGCTGGCGGTGCGAGCGGTTCTGTAGCCATGAAATCTGCGACTACCAAAAAATAGGTAAAGAGGGAGGGCGATAAAAGGAATGAAGGTGAGTCCGGTTACCCAGGCGAGTGTGCCCTGTGAGGTTCTTCCGTTCCAAATAGCATCGACGGTTGCTAAGAGTCCTAAGGCATAAATTAAAGCAGGCCATGCCCACTTATAACCTTCGATCCAAAATTCTGACGTTGTCCAGTCCAAGGTAGGCTCCATCTCATAAATCCTGGCTCAGTATAGAGTAGGCAAGAGCTTGGAGCCAGTCGCGAAAAGGGTAAGTTATTTACCGATTAAGCGCAAAAATTCGCTGCGTGTTGCGGGTGATTCACGAAACCCGCCCAGCATAACAGAGCTCGACATAGAGGAGTTTTGCTTTTCAACACCGCGCATCATCATGCACATGTGGCGTGCTTCAATAACAACGGCAACACCGCGTGCGCCGGTTACTTCTTGAACGGCGTCAGCAATTTGCTTCGTTAGGTTTTCTTGAATCTGTAAGCGACGAGCAAACATATCAGTAATGCGGGCGAATTTAGATAAGCCAAGCACTTTGCCATTGGGCAGATAGCCAATATGAACTTTCCCAATGAAAGGCAGCATGTGGTGTTCGCACATTGAATACATTTCTATGCCGCTGATAACGACCATTTCGTCAGTATCGCTGGCGAAAACAGCATTATTTACGATATCTTCTAAAGAGGTTTCATAGCCGCTGGTTAAGAACTGCATGGCTTTTGCAGCACGTTTAGGGGTATCTAATAACCCTTCACGGTTTACATCTTCCCCAAGTTCAGTAATGACTTGAGAGTAAAGATCAGACAGCGCTTTCATCGCTTCTCCAGAATATAAGTATGTAGCGTAGGCATAATGCCCGCGCATTTTACGCAATTATCAAATAATGTTAAAGGACTGGTAGGGTGCAATACGCCTGCAGGCCGCTAAAAAGACGACTTTATTCTCGATATTAGCCGTTGTTATTAATTTGTGCGCTGCATTGTCGTATTGCAAGCCTTCAAGGTCGTATCCTAATTGCTGTAGAACAAAGCAAATGCGTCTGGCAATTGCTGAGCCTGAATCGACTAATGTGAGCTTCGGAAACAGTTGTGCAATGTGCTCGCTAACCAGTGGGAAGTGAGTGCAGCCGAGTATCAGTTGGTCTATTTTTTTATTTTCTTGCAGTGGTTGCAGAATGTGTTTTAGCGTGGCCAGATCTAGGCTTCCTTGAAGCCAGAAGTCTTCCGCTATTTTAACTAATTCGCTGCTGCCAATTCGCATCACTTGGCAATCTTCACCATGGTCTGAAATTAATTGGTCAATATAAGGTCGGTTGATGGTGGCCGGTGTCGCTAGCAGGGCAATTTGTTTGCTTAGGCTCTGCTTTGCAGCGGTTTTAATGGCGGGTACAACCCCAATGATTGGGATATCCAATACTTTACGTAACGCAGGTAACGCGAGTGTACTGGCGGTATTGCAGGCAATCACCACCAAATCGATGCGGCGTTCTTCACAGGCTTTTAAGCACAGATTGACGATGCGAGTAATTAATACATCGTCTGGCTGTACGCCGTAAGGAAACAGGTGGTTATCCATTAAATAATGGGTAGATAAACCCGGAACAGCTTGGCGTATATGTTCAAGAATACTAAAGCCGCCAACTCCAGAGTCAAAGATAAGTGCGTTGACGGTCATAAACTGTGTATTAGTCCGCTTTAAACGTAAGGCTGAAGGTTAGAGGCACGGTATAAGTAATGGACGTTAAGCCCGCAATTTCTTGCAGTTTATTAATACCTTTTACAAGGCTAAAACCTTGCGCATCGATCATCATTGGCGTCACGCTGGTAACGGTTACCGTGCCGTTTTTATTGGGGCTGATGATGACTTGGCAATAACCTTCTGCTTGTTCACCGTGCAGGGTGATTTTGCCTTTTAAGTCGTAATACGTGGTGGTGCCATCGATTGCTTGTTCAAGTACCGTTGGTGGTATTTCTGCTTCAAAATGCGCTTGGCTGAATGTCTCGGTTTCAAATAGGTGTTCTTGTATGCGTTCGTCACGAATGCCTATGCGTGTATCAACACTGGCTAAATCGATATTCAGCTTGGCATAGCCAAATTTGTTGATTTTTCCGCTAAAGCTTGTGAAAGAATTTGTTTCGGTTACTTGGGCGTTTTTAGTCGTTAAAAAATGAATGCTAGAAGGGGATTGTAAATTCCAATCCGCCATCGAAGCAGCACTAACAACTAAGCCTAGAGCAAGGGTGATAATACGCATGAGAAGATCCTTTTATCGATTTAATATCAATGAAGTTGTTTCAAGTTATTAAATGAATACTGGATGATCAATTGGGCTTCTGCAAGTACTTGCTTGCTATTCTCTTGCTCTAAACGAAAGCGCTGTTGATCTTGTTGAAATCTTTGCTTTTTTGTTAGGGCTTGATAAGCCTCTTTAATGGCCATGTCTTTACAGGCGTTAAAGTGTTTATGAAGGGTAGAAAACTGTTGTTGCTTCATTATATCGGTATCAAGAGCATCAGCAAGGTGGTGGATTCTGAGTACGCCTTCGGTAATGTCGCACTGCTCTGTCACCAACGATTGTGCAATGAAACGAATATCGCTGATGATGCCGTTATTTCTTTTATCAAGGTTATCTTGTGCAAGCTGGCGTTCTTCATCATCTTTTATTTGTGCCGCTTGCTGTTTGTTTTTCAGCTTGAGATGCAAATACACGGCGTAAAGCGCTAAGCCGCTGATGATAAGGGCAGCTGATATGATGAGACTAATTTTGATTGAGGGCATAAATGAATTCGTGCAAATTTTGAAAGCGGATAGGTATTTTACTCTGCTTTTATAGCCCAAGCCAGCTGATTTCGGCCATTATTTTTTGCTTTGTATAGAGCTTTATCGGCATCATCGATCATGGCTGCAATCGTATTGTAAGTATGTTCTGGGGTTAAGTGAGCAATACCAATACTGAGTGAAACAAAGTCGAAAGATACTTGAGGCGCGTGTTCAATTTTACACTGCTGCAGGTTATCGATTAAACGTTGGGCTTGGTATTCTGCTTCGTCATGATGAATTGCGGGCAGTATGATTGCAAATTCTTCACCGCCATAGCGTGTGCATATTTCACCCGCGCGGTTGAACGTTCGTTGCATTACTTGTGCAACTTGCTGCAAGCAAGCGTCCCCTTGGGGGTGGCCGAAGTGATCATTATAAAATTTGAAATAATCAATATCGCATATCAATAAAGTGAGATTGCTTTTGTGTCGAATTGCTCGGTCGAATTCTTGTGCCATGCTGTTATCAAATGCTCGCCGATTTGCAAGGCCCGTTAATGCATCGTGCATTGCCTGTTGTGATAGCATCCGATTCGCGTTGGATAAATTTTGCTGACTCACTTCAAGATCAAACTGAATGGCGTGGTGTTGAATCGCTGCCGTCAAATTTTGTGCTGTGAGTTGTAAGAAACGCAGGCTTTCTTCGCTGAAAATTTGTATTGGCAGGGCATCATAAAAGATAATGCAGCCTATATTTTTTTGCCCGTTAGTAAGCTTGATTGCGGTTAAGCTTTGAATGTCATATTTTTCCAATTCATTGCGTACTTCTATTGGCAATTCTAGATTAGATAAATCATTAATTTGTATGATTTCTTGATGAAATAAATGTTTTTTAGCAAGCGCAATAAGGTGCAGGTGCTTCTGTAAATCAGTGGTGAAGTATTGCTGTATAAAGCTATTAAATTCAGAACTTTTATCTTCATTGAAATAAATAAAGGCTTCTCTGTGGCCGCTAATTAATGTTGCTTCAGACAGGACTTCTTGAACTTTTATTTGAATGTCATCGTGTGAACTTGAATACAGAAAATTAGAGGCTCCTAATAAGGTTTGGCTATATTCAGCCTTTTCGGCCAGTAATTTATTTTTTTCCTGAATGTTGTTTTCTGTATGCCGAGCTTGACTAATTAACTGGTGCCGTTCCCAGGCGTTGATGATTAACGGTATTGCTAAGCTCAGCAATTCTAGCTGAGCGTCTGGCTTTGGATGACTTGGGTCTAAGGTTGAGAAACCGATGATGCCTAAAATTACCTTATTATCATCTAGAATTGGGGTGATGTGGGTAGAGTAAAAACCGTTCGGTGATAGTTGCTGGGCTAAGTTAAATAGCACTTCGTTGGTTTCTTTGCCTTGTTCGATTACGATCGTATCTTGATTTTCAATAGCCTGTAAAAAAACTTTGCTATTGTGAACGTTGAAGTCACTTGGGAAGGCTTTCATTAAACTGGCTGATCTGCGCCACTCTGCCCACAGAGAACCTTTCGTAAAATTTTCTGATAGTTGTAAAATGTAGCAATGATCGAGTGATAAAAATTGGCCGATAGCTTGCAATGCCGCTTCCATGATTGTGTGGAATTTATCGGCTGGGCAGCTCAATAACAGATTGCCGTAAGTATTTAGCAGTCCTTCAAATTCAATTCGTTGATCAAGCTTTTGTGTTGTTGAGTGAAAGGTTTGAAACAGTTTTGTAAGGGTTTCTTCATGTTTTCTTAAATCTTGTATGACCCCAGTGAAGCGCAAGGCTTTGCTCGAGTGATCAGCAGAAACGGTGATTGCTAACGGGATTAAGCCGCCATCTTTGTGCTTACCAATAATGGTTTGCGACATGTGCAGTTTCTGGGTTTTATTATTGCTTATTTTTTGACTGGCTGAGCTTAGGAAGCCACCGTGTGCTTTGGCTTGGCTATCTGACATTAAAATATCGAGTGGTTTTCCCAGCAGTTCGACTTCGCCATAGCCAAATAAGTTTTGTGCTGCACTATCAAAAGCCAATACGGTACCTTTGCAATCAATGATGATAATGCCATCAATGGAGGGCTCATTGTTTGTAGATAAAAGCTCATTGACAGCAGACTGGTTTACTTTCATTAGGCATCTATTTAAGTGTTTACTTAATAATGGACTCTGGGCGAATATTCGCAAGGTAATATGCTTCGAATTATGCTTACCATAGTCGATGGCTGATTTTTTATTAGATTAAAAACGCATTAAAACTTATTCCTTTTTGGCTTTTATGTATAAATCAGCTAGTCTAAATGAATAACTATGGATGTAGGATTGGCCGCACATGAAGCTAGATAATCGATGGGTGACTGCAGACGGAACTTTAAATGAGTTGCCTATAACGATATACAGTCGTGAAGACTGGAAAGTGATCTCTGAAAGTGGTCGCTTTCCTATTTGTATTCAGATTGCTTGGCATGCACAGCAAAAAGATGAAACTAATGCCTATCCTTCTAAGCAAGAAATGGTACAAATAGATGTATTTCACCATCAATTACAAAGCCAGTTAGAAAGTAATAATGATGCAATCGTCGCGATGGTTATCACTCATGATGGCGTCAATCAGTGGGTCATTTATTGTTCTGATATTGACGCGGTGAAAGAGGGTTTGAATCAGTTAGCGTCACCAGAGCAAGGATATCCGATAGAAATTGTGGCCGATGAAGATGCCGAATGGGAAACGTTTAATAAAGTGCATCAAGCGATTCAATGAGTTATTCAATCAGCGTTGATGCACTGTTTACAGTTATCTATTCACCGTTACCTATAACGTTTAAGTCTTAGGTTGAGACCTGTCTTTTTTGGGTGTTTGGAAGCGCTTACCTTTTAATGCCAAGCGTTTTCGCTCTGCATTGGCGGCTTCTTTTGCCAAGCGTAATTCTTCAGCAATGATTTCTTCGGCAACCATCATCTCTGGTGTTTCTAAGCTTAATAAACCAATCTTACTGGAACGGAAATCGTGTAATACAATTTCTCCTGCCTTGTGTAAGTCGACCTTGCCGCCACTGCGAATACAGCCACGTTTACGCGCGACCATATCAAGTAAGCTATCTCCTGATTTAGGCAGAACATCTAACTTATAGCGCGCCATTAAGGCATCAGGGTAGGTGGCCGCAAGATATTCTAATGCGTACATGGCAACGTCTTCGTATTCCATGGCGGTATTCTTAATCGCGCCGCTTGTCGCAAGGCGATAACCACTATGAAAGTTTTCGAATTTGGGCCATAAAATTCCAGGTGTATCGCTTAATACTACACCGTTTTTAAGGTCGATCATCTGCTGTCGTTTGGTTACTGCAGGTTCATCCCCGGTATTTGCAATGTAGCGACCAGCCAATGAGTTGATTAGCGTCGATTTTCCTACATTAGGTATGCCCATAATCATAACGCGAATATTGGTTTTTTTATCTGAACTCTGATTAACAATCTGCTTAATCATTTGAATGAGCTTTTGACTTTGCTTGTGTTCTTCTGCCACTAGCGCAATAGCGTGGGTATTATCTTGTTGCTCGAAATGCTCAATCCATAATTTGGTGATTTTAGGATCTGAGAGATCGGCTTTGTTCAGTACTTTGATGCAAGGCTTACCGGCACGCAGCTCGTCAACGAGAGGGTTCGTACTGGAGTAGGGAAGGCGAGAATCTAAGACTTCAACAATTAAATCGATATCAGGCATGGCCTCTTCGATTTGATTGCGAGCTCTGTTCATGTGTCCAGGGAACCAGTTAATGGCCATATAAATGTATTTCCAGGTAAATCAAGAGTAGGTCGTTTGCTTACTAATCAGCAAAAGTGCTGATGAGTATGACAAGGATTAAGCAAAAGAAGTCTCTTCAGCCGACGACTGACTTTCTTGGTCAGTATCAGGTTGAGCATCGGTGCTTTCAGCAGAAGATTCTTCGTGCTGTGCCGAATCTTCGGCGATGACAGTTTCAACGATAACCGTTTCGGTATTCGTCTGAACGTTTTCTGCAACGTTGGCACTTTTTTGAGCCTGTTTTTTGGCTTTAAGTGCCTCTTCTAATTCTTTGGCGCGTTTTTTCTCGGCTTTGGCAATGCTACGCTCGTGAGTCGTCCAGACATTGGGTTTGTGATCAACGTCTTTTAAACCATTTTCTTCGGCTATTTCACGAGCCAATGAGCTTCCCATTTCATCCGCATCGCGAGCAATTAACTTACGCTCGCCCGGTTCTAATTGAGTTAATAAATCAATCAGTGCATGGCTTAATACGTCTTTGGCAAGATCGGTTCTAGATTTATTAAAACGTTTAGCGATTGTGCTTAGCATGGCCAAGTCATTTGCGTCTAATTGCAAGCTTAATGAAGCATGTGATAAAGCTTGTGCTTTTTTTTCTTTCTCTTCGGTATAATAGCGATCAATTAGGGCTTGAGTATTGGTTAAATCTTGGTCTTGCATCATTCAAGGTCCATTTCACATAAATTTAATTACATACAATACCGAGTTTTACTCGGGGTGCAATATTAGAACGCGCTATTATATCTGAGCCATGAACAAGAGGCAGTACTATTTATGACAAATATCCAGGATATGACAATGGAACAGACCATTCGTAATAAAATTGAGCAAAACTTAGCACCAGGAACCTTAGAAATACTGAATGAAAGCCATATGCACTCTGGGCCTGCTGCGAATTCACATTTCAAATTGACCGTGGTAAGTTCGGCTTTTGAAGGTAAGCGCCCAGTAGCGCGTCATCAGTTGGTTTATAAGGTATTAGCCGATGAGCTTGCAGGTGAAGTTCATGCTTTAGCGCTGCATGTTTTTACGCCAGAAGAATGGATGCAAGCTGGTGGGGCGATAGAACCTTCTCCTAAGTGTAAGGGTGGTCATTAATGATCAAAATATGGCTAAATTACACCTATTAAATGTCATATAGAGCGGGTAAAGTGCTTGGCATTACAATAATAAATTTGGAATAGAATCCATGCGTCTATTTGCTTTCGTACTTTTGATAACGTCTTTTAACTTTATGGCTCACAGTGAAACGACTGACTGGGAGCTGGAAAAGGAAAATTCAGACCTTCAGCTTAAAATTTATACTCGTGAGATCTCAGGCTCTGAGTTAAATGAATTTAAGGGCGAAATGGTTGTTGAAACAAGATTAACCGCATTAGCGGCTTTGTTGCTTGATAGCGAGGCGGCTCCTAAGTGGATGCATCAATGTGAGAAATTCGAAATCATTGAGCAGCATGATGCTAAAAGTGCCATTGTTTATTTTATTAATGGTGCCCCTTGGCCTGTCAGTGATCGAGATGCGGTTATTTCATCCAAAATGAGTCAAGACCCAGAAACATTAACCTTGCGGTTTGATATTGAAGCGATGGCCGATCGCTTGCCTGAAGACGATGACTACGTAAGAATACCTAAAATGAGTGGTTTTTGGTCATTTAGCCCTTTACCTGAGGGTCAAGTAAAGATCACTTACCAGGTACATGCTGAGCCCGGTGGCAGCTTGCCTTCTTGGTTAGCAAACAGTGTTGTTGTGGATACGCCGTATTATACGCTGAGCAATATGGCGGATATGTTGAAATTGGATAAATATCAGAAATCTGATATTCCTTTCGTAAAAAATAGCCATTAATATCTTGGTCGTATAAGAAATGTGGCTGATTTTGTTATTTTTCTGTCATATTAATGTCATTAAGTTGTAATAAAACTGTCACATAAATAGCGTAACGTGCACCAAAATTCATACTTATTTGGTGCAGTTACGTATGCGTAAACGTCTTTTTTCCCCTCTGATATTTTTCACACAATTAACGGCCTTAGTTCTTAGCCCTTTATCCTACGCTGATACGTTACCCGAAACGCATACTCTTACCATCCATGGTTCTAATACCATTGGCGCAAAATTAGCACCTGCTTTAATTTCTGGTTATTTACAATCTTTGGGGGCTAAAAACATCCGCCAACAAGAAAGTGGAGAGAATGAAAGCCAAATTACGGCAACGTTTGCGCCTGATGCTGGTAATAACGCCAATAAGGCCGTGATCAATATTGCTGCCCACGGCAGTGGCACGGGCTTTAAAGGTTTAAAGTCAGGCACCGCCGATATTGCCGCTGCCTCTCGACCTGCGAAACAAAAAGAAGTTGATAGCTTGAGTCAGATGACTGAGTTAAACAGTTTAGGTTCAGAGCACATTGTAGGTATCGATGGTTTAGCCATTATTATTCATCCTAAAAATCCCATTAATCAATTAGATGTTGAGCAGATTGCCGCTATTTTCTCGGGGCAAATCACTAACTGGTCAGAGCTGGGGGGGGCGTTTGGTGAGATCAATTTATACGCTCGTGATAATAAGTCAGGAACCTGGGATAGTTTTAAGCGCATGGTGCTGGGAAAACGACCGTTGGATAGCCGTGCTTTACGGTTTGAATCTAACGATCAGTTATCAGACAAGGTCAGTAATGATCGACGAGGCATTGGCTTTGTTGGGTTGCCGTCAGTGAGGGATTCGAAGCTTATTGCCGTTTCTGATGGTGATGGTAAAGCACTGACACCTAATCAGTTAACCATTTCTACAGAAGATTATGCGCTCTCTCGTCGTTTGTACTTTTATACCGATGACGACCCTAAAAATGAGCATGTGAAGCCTTTTATCCAATATCTCCAAAGTAAGGAAGGGCAAAAAATCGTAGCCGATAATGGGTTTATTTCTCAAAATATTGAGGTCGTTAAACCTACAAACTTCTCAAGTTTGCCTTCAGGTTTTCAGAAAATAGCAGGTGATGGCCAGCGCTTAACGGTGAACTTTCGTTTTAAAAAAGGCAGTGCGAAATTAGATAATCGCGCTATGCGTGATATACAGCGATTGGTTGATTTTTCTAATAATAACCCAGACAAAAAAATAGTACTGATTGGTTTTGGTGATCCTAAAAAATCACAAGAAAGATCGCTGCTTCTGTCTAAGTTACGAGCGATGGCGGTAAGGCGAGAACTGGTTAGGTTGGGTGTTTATCCTAAATATAATTACGGTTATGGTGAGGAATTGCCGGTTGCTTCAAATGAACGGGAAGCGGGCAGAGTGAAAAATAGACGTGTTGAGGTCTGGCTAGACAAGGCTAATTAGGTCGTTCAATAATAATAACGCATTTTAATAATTAACTAATGAAACTGAGCAGATAGCATCTACACTTAGAAATATAAACGTATTGTGTTTTTAGGAGATGCTACATGCCCTCGACTGTAACTAGCAGCCAGCAAGGCAGTCAGTTAACTATTGTGATATCAGGACGGTTCGATTTCTCAATCTTGCAAGATTTTCGTAATGCTTATACGTCGGGCATTGAAGGGAAAATCGAGCACGTTGTGATTGACTTATGCGAATCTGAGCATATGGACAGCTCGGGAATGGGGCTACTTTTAACACTCAAAAAAGAATTGTACCTAGACGCAGGCTGCGTCGATATTATTCATTGCCGTCCCCACATTAAAGATGCGCTATTAGCCGCGCAGCTTAATCATTTCTTTAGGTTTAATTAATCATGCGAGTACTGATCGTAGATGACCTAGAAGCTAATAGAATGTTGCTCTCCTATCTTGTTGAAAAACAAGGTAATGTTGCCATTACCTGCAGTAATGCTGAGGATGCATTAGATGCTTATCAAACCCATGGTGCTGACCTTATCTTTATGGATGTGGTTATGCCTGGTGTTGATGGTTATGCTGCTGCTAAGCAATTAAAAGACGTCATCGGAACATATTTTGTCCCTATAATTTTTATTACAGCACTGCAAGATGAAGATGCTCTTATTCGTTGTTTAGAGTTTGGTGATGATTACTTAATTCGACCTTTTAACCAAATCATGTTCAACGCTAAAATTGCAGCGCATACTCGAACCATTGAACTGCATCGTAAGGCTCAGCAGCAGCATGAAGAGCTGAACTACTTGCATACTCGCCTCATTCAAGAGCAAGAAATGGCGCAAAGCGTCTTTGATCATGCAACTCAAATTAACCAGCAAAACTGCAATAATGTCGAAACCTATCTTTCAAGTGCTTCGCAGTTTAATGGTGACGTTTTATTAACCGCAAAATCCCCTGCGGGGGGGATTTACATTATGCTCGGTGACTTTACCGGTCATGGCTTACCTGCGGCCTTGGGCAGCTTGCCTCTTTCTCAGCTTTTTCATGGTTTGGTTCTAAAACAGCTTTCTGTGGGAGATTTGGCCCGTGAAATGAATAAGGTATTGGTTGATTTTTTACCGGACTATATGTTTTGCGCAGCGGTAATTGCCGAATTAAATTTAGCCGGTGATGTGTTGAAGGTATGGGCAGGTGGGCTTCATGATAGTTTGATCGTCAATCAAGCATTTGAGGTCACGGAGCGTATAGCTTCATCCCACATGCCGTTGGGTATCTTGCCCGATGAAGAATTTAAAACCACTGTACTTGAATTCAAGGTAAAACCTACTGATAAAATTGTGATATATACCGATGGTATTTTGGAGGCCAGTAATGATCGTGGAGAGTTATTTGGCCGAGAGCGCTTTGAAGCCGTGATAAAGCGCTCGCACGGTAATATCGATAAAATACGCAAAGGTTTGCATCGGTTTACCGGATATCAGCATGGAAGCACGGTTCAGGACGATGATATCAGCTTGGTCTGTATTTCGGCTGGACCAGTAACGTTTAATCAGGATGTGAGTGGCCTTAGAAATAAACCTCAGTACGACATTAATCGTGCGCCTGTGTCTTGGTCTATTTGTATGGATTTATCCATTGATGAGCTGCGTTTAGGAAGCCCTGTTACGCAATTGGTTGATATGGTAGGTGAGGCAACGGGGCTCTATAGCTATAAACCCGTTTTATCAGTCCTCATTGCTGAGCTGTTTAATAATGCCCTTGATCACGGTATTTTAGGCTTAAAATCAAGCTTGAAAGATGGCCCTAATGGCCTAACCAATTATTACAATGAGAGAGACAAGCGTTTAGCCGACTGCGAAAGCGGATCACTCAAAATTGATATTCGTCATCAGCTGCTGGAGTCTGGTGGTGGAGGCCAAATAGTTTTGCAGTTTGAAGACTCAGGTGCAGGGTTTGATACTGAAAAGTTGCTGAAAAGCTACATAGATCAGCCCCACGGACGCGGCTTATGTTTGGTAAAGCAGCTTAGTGAAAAAGTAACTTTCACTAAGCAGGGGCGTTGCATTGAGATTTTATTTGGCTATCAACAGCACTAATTAGCCTTTTGCAGCATGAAAATGCAGAAACATCTCAATAATAGCGGGTGGAATGTTGACGCACATTTGGTTTGATAGTGTGTCGTCTTCATCAATTTCAGCCATTTCTGGTTCATCAACGAACAGTCCCGAAGCGTACATGATTGGGAATATCCATTGCGCCATCTGATCTTCGCCTTTGCTATACCAAGCTTCTTCGTTTTGCAGAACCCCCGCCATAAAACCTGCAGCCCAAGCTTCTATCGCCGCGCCTTCTTCATCATCATCTTCGACTTGCAGGGTTAAGTCACAAGGAACAGGAAAATCTTCCCCATAATCAAGCCAAGCTTGAATCTCATAGCTTAACTTTCTTAATAAGCGCTGTACTCGCTCAAGCTGCTCAGCGGTAAACGCCGTTTTTTCTGGAAAAATAATGTCATAAATTTCTGACCATTCAAGGTCTATTGGGCCGGTTTTTATGGCGGTCAAAAGCCCATGAGCTTCAAAAAAATCAAATGAATCTTGGCGTTCAAGCTCATCTTCTAGCATTTGGCCAAGAAGTTCTAATTCATCTTCATCTAAAGCTGGGATCGATAACAAGTCAGACATACAATACTCTCCAATAATTAAGTGAATTATAACAGGAATAACAAAAGAAGATGAGCCCGCAGAGACAATCTGTTAACCATAACAAAACGACGCAAACCTCTATGTTGATTCAAGGTAGAGAGGTTCAGGTAATTATTCGCTCGATGAAGCGGAAATCTTTGCGTCTTGGGGTAACAGAAAAAGGTGAAATAGAGGTGAAAGTGCCTTTTTATTGCCCACGCTACGAAGTCAGCGGTTTTTTATCAAAACATACTGCGTGGTTGGAACAGCGTTTGACGCAATTTGAGCTTAAGCAAAAAACGCAGCTGCAACAATTGCAATATCTAGGAAAGTGCTACCGTTTCCAGCGCAGTGAGCAGAAAAGTAGGTCGCCCGTATTAATTGACGATGTTTGCTATTACCCGCAAAGTTGGCATGAGGAAGACTTAATCAGCAAGATTGAATTATGGCAGCGGGTGCAAGCGAAAGTTGTTTTTCAGGAACTGATTGATCAGTGGTGGCCGCATTTTTATCAAGGTGCTTTGATTGGTCGCCCCGTATTAAGAGTTAAGAAAATGCGTAGTCGCTGGGGGTCTTTGTCGAGCAAGGGCTATATTAATTTGAATATAAAGTTAATGGAGTTTGATCCCGCCATCATCGAAATGGTGGTGGTTCATGAGCTGTGTCATAGCCATTATTTTGATCATAGCGCGAACTTCTATCGTTTAATGGCAGAAAAACTGCCAAATTATAAAACCATAGAAGCTCAGCTAAAACTGATTGAAGCTGACAGTGCTTATTAATAACCTTCGTCTGAAGATAAACTCATCTGCCAAGGCTGAGAATACCAATAATAACGTCCAGGTTGACTACTAGGAACGGTACAGTTATAGCGGCTTCTCGCGCCTGTTAAAGGCTTCGATGCCTGAGTCGTCAGTATGATTTTCTGATTATCCGTTGTCACAACGGTATCAATAGCCCCTTGTTGGCTAGCAAAGCACTGCAGGCGTTCAGGGTTATAATCTGCAGGGATTAACTCTAATGTCAATGTAGGTGGGTTATTGTCCGTTGTCAGTACAGGCTCTCGAAATTGGCTCGATGAAAGTGGCAGTGCCAGGCTTAGCAACTTTGTCTTTAACGTTTGCGGGTTGGCATAAATGCCAGCGGCAGGAAAGCGAGATAAGGCTTGTGGGTGACTTAGTGGCCCAATAGGTCCTGATTGCTGACCAAAAGCCAGTATGTCTTGTTTTTCAAACCACGGCAGCATTGCAAGAGTGAATTCTCCATACGGATAAGCAAACATCGTACTTACCTTGCTTAAGCGCGTCTGTAACTCTTTTTGCGCCTGTAATACTTCCGCCTCTAACCATTGCTCAAGACTCATCGCTGGTGGAATGGACGGCAGATGTGCATGAGTAGAAGAATGGTTAGCAATCGTCACCCCTTCATCGATTAAGGTTTGCAGCTGTTGCCAGCTCATCAAGCCTCGGTGACCTTGGTTTACCGCTTGAGTATTAACGAATACCGTATAGGGCCAGTTGCGGCGCTTTAATTCAGGGTGAGCATGGGTGAATATGGAATCATAGGCATCATCAAAGCTGATCGCGACTTGCTTCGTTGTTTTGTCATACTCATTTGTCGCTTTAGGATTAAGTAACGCTAATGTCGCGCTTTCTAAATCGACGACTTCGAATCCTAAATCTTCAAGCAATTGCATGTGTTCAATAAACTGGCTTGGACTTAGGCTAGTCGAACTGGGAGTATCCTCACTGACATGATGATATTGCAATACGACCAAGGCTTGCGCAGGCATAAAGAACATCAGTAAGCATAATGTTATAAATGAAGTTTTTAATTGAGTCATAAAAGCACTTAGTTAGATAATAAATTGTATTGTTTTAGCTGGTGAAATGCTTGGCAGATTTTTTTAAAATGCTCACTATCGCCCCCTTTATCTGGGTGGTGAGATTGGGCCAAGCGCCGATATTGTACTTTTAATTGAGGGGTAGGAATAGGGCTATTAAGTTCCATAATGTTAAGCCATTGCTGAATGTCAGTCTCATTTTGTGGGGTAAAAACTTTGCGCCAGAAACTGTTTAATAGTTCCTCAACCTCTTCGTTGCCGGTCTTCGAGAAATGTGACCAATCCAGATAATATTGAGCCAGTGGATCGCTATGCGCGAGTATTTGAAATTGAGCATTCGTGGATGCTTGAGGGGAGATTTTAGGTGTTGTTGCGGTATAGGGGGATTTTATGATCAGCATGGCCGAGATGTGTAACTCTGCTTGCTGAGTAGTATGCCAGCATTGCTTTAAACGATATAAACAATGAAATAATAAAAAATGCGTTTGAAACAATACTAATGGATCGCGCAAAGCATCTTCGGAAAAGAATTCGTACGGTGCTTGCTGTAATAACTTCAGTAGCTCGTGCTCACTAAATCCTTGAGGGGCGTCGTGCAAAAGCACGGTTAATAAATCAATCAGCTCGGTAATTTGTTCTTCATGGGCCGATAACAGGCTATGTGTTTTTACGTGATTGATCGGTATTTCTCCCTGTGGCCAAAATGAGTAAAATAACAAGAAGCTGTTATAGTAAATACACTATGATTTTAGAAGTATATGACAAGACTCGCAATGACCGAAAATAAAGAAAAGAAGCCTCTGCCGAGGCGTGCGCATTTGATTACCCCAAGAGGCGAACAGCAGTTACAAGATGAGCTTGATTTTCTTTGGCGTAAAGATCGACCGGTTGTGACACAGCAGGTTTCGGATGCCGCCAAACTTGGCGACCGTTCTGAAAATGCAGAATACATTTATGGTAAAAAACGTTTGCGTGAAATCGATCGCCGAGTGCGCTATTTACGTAAGCGCTTAGAGATCTGTGATGTCATTGATCGCCCACCATTAGATGTTGAGCGAGTCTATTTTGGTGCTTGGATTGAGTTAGAGGATGATAATGAAGAGTTATACCGTTATCGAATTGTTGGCGAGGATGAAATTGATTTGCCGAATGATTACATCAGTGTTGATGCGCCTTTGGCCCGTGGGTTGCTCGGAAAACGCTTAGATGATGAAGTTGACGTGATGTTACCTAAAGGCCAAGTGACCTATTGTATTGTAGCGATACATTACCAAAAGCCAGAGTGGGATCAAAAAACCTGGTATCAAGCACCCTCGGTATTAAAATTTAATAGCTGAGTCTTTTCGCTCCTTCATCTTTCTATATAGCTGCTAATCTTAAGGTAACTCGTACCGATCATTTGAGGCCTTATATGCCATATCGTTATTCTTTGATGGCGATGATTCTATTACCGTTTCTATCGCTAACCCAGACTCCTAAAAGCTTTGCAGAAGACCTTTCACTGCAAGAGCTGTATAAAATGTCGCCTAATATTATGACCGTCAAACAGGTTTGTCCTTGGCGTTCAGCCACTACGAAAGGCATTATTCGGTTAATGAAAATTGAAGATAAGGGGGCGCATAAGCTTTATGTTCAGTGGTTGCGTGAAGGTATTGCCGGGACCAATGAAGCGCCTATGTCAACGATTGCCATTAAAGAAGTGAATGAAGAAGGTTATTATCGTTTTGAATTGCCTAACGGTAGGCTGTTAGCGGGGGCTTGTTCTATAGAAACGATTATGGAAGATATTGTTGATGAACGCCGTATACGATTAACGTTGTATTTAACGGGGCCAGGGAAGTATGAAGTTCACCTGACCCGTTTATTGGATGGAGGCTTGAAGCCTCAGAACCCAATTTTAGAATAATACTAAGGCTGAAAGCTTTGCACAGAATTTTCTAGAGACGTTGCGGCCGTTTCAATCATAGTATCGTCGGCGACCTCTAGGGACTCTGCCTGGTCTAGATTAAAGAGCGGTAAGCGCTCACCCAGATGGGATTTTTGTTGTTGCTGTTGCAGGCTCTTGAAATCAAACAGCTCATTATCGGCCAGTTGCGAAGGTGCAATATTGGCAATAGAGCGGAAGATGTTTTCAGTACGCCCTGGTTGAATTTTTTCCCAGTCGATCAGCATTTTCTTTATATTCTGACGCTGTAGGTTTTCTTGTGAACCGCATAAATTACAAGGAATAATCGGGAATTCTTTTAATCGTGCGAATTCTGCGATGTCAGTTTCTTTGCAATAGGCTAACGGGCGAATAACCACGTTTTTCTTATCATCACTAAGCAGTTTTGGTGGCATTGATTTCATCTTTGCACCATAGAACATGTTCAAAAATAACGTCTCAACGATATCATCGCGATGATGCCCCAAGGCTATTTTATTCGCCCCGATGCTTTCTGCATAACCGTACAAGCTACCACGACGTAGGCGCGAGCATAATGCGCAGGTTGTTTTACCTTCAGGTACTTTTTCTTTAACAACGCTGTAGGTATCTTTTTCTAGAATGTGATAATCGATGCCAAGGGTTTCTAAGTAAGCGGGTAAGACATGTTCAGGAAAGCCAGGCTGTTTCTGGTCCATATTAACAGCAACGATGTCAAAATGAATGGGAGCGCTTTTCTTTAAGCTCAGCAATATATCAAGCATCGCATACGAGTCTTTACCACCCGATAAGCAAACCATTATTTTGTCGCCATCTTCAATCATTTTATAATCTTCGATCGCTTTGCCAACATTCCGGCGAAGGCGTTTATTGAGTTTAATATACTCAGTACGTTGTTTTTGATCCAAAGATTCAATTACAGATGCTGTTGATGGTTGCGACATGCCTACTCCAAAAATGCGTGATAGCGCAGAAGGCACGACTTATAGCAGAATGAGGCGAGAGAGACTAGTTTTGTTTTGTATTTTACCCATAAGTCGGGTTGCTTATGCCGCCGCGGTTTGCTCTGCAACATACAGGGTGACGTTGTCACTGAAGCCTTCAATGTTGAGTTTACTTTTAGGGTGATAAAAGCGTTTCCATAAATACGCTAATTCACCCACCGTAGCATTTTTAGGCAAGACAAAAGCGTCATGGCGCGCGTACATAAACCAAGCAATAGCGGTTGCGTAAGATAAGTTAGTCGCTAATTCAGCATGAGGTTGTGATAGAAAATCTTGCTGGCTAGCGAGACCTCGCACTCGGCTTGCCATGTCACTGTGGAGGGCTAGGTGGTCATCCCAAATATGGCGGTGAGCAAGACTGTGTATCTGATAAATGCCGAGTGCACGCTGACCCGCGGGTTTTAAGTGTGAGCCTAGTCCTGATTCTTGCGCCGCCGTTGCTAATAATAAGTTTTCAGCGGTTTTACTGTAAACACCCAGTCGCTTAAGTGTGGGCTTAATCACGAGCAGGCGAAGTTCTTCTGCACAAATTCCCATCAGTCTCTCCATGTATCGTACTTTCCTTCGTAGGCAGCACGTATCGGGCCAAAGCCTTGTATTCTCTATACCTTAGAGCATGGTTTACTAATTTGCGTAATTATTATGCGAAAAAAGTTAATAAAAGGCGGATTTTGATATTGACACTTGAGATTCTAGCAAGGAAAGGGGCGCTGGAGGATATTCTATGGGATGTATTAGTAAGATTAAGCCAACATCAGGAAAAAGTTCAGCGGCAATAATACGTCAGTATTAGCCGCTTCTTTCATCATTAACGCTTATTTTGTCTCTTCGTGTCCGCATTCTGGACGTACTTCTTCAGCACAGCCTGCGAGCTCGAACAATGTTTTAGCATCTAATAAGGTTATTTCTTTTCCTTGGGTCGCAATAAGCTCTGTCTTCTGAAAGCGGGTGAAAACACGGCTAACGGTTTCAACCGCGAGACCTAAGTAGTTACTAATATCGACTCGAGACATGGATAAGCGGAACTGCGAATGTGAAAATCCTCGACGGACAAAACGTTCAGAAATATCAACTAAGAACGACGCGATGCGCTCTTCCGCATTTTTCTTACTAAGCAACATCATCATATTCTGATCATGACGAATTTCACTGCCCATGTTACGCATTAACTGACGGCGTAAATCCGGTAATTCATCGGCCAATATATCAAGCTGAGAAATTGGGATTTCACATACCGTTGTTGTTTCTAAAGCTTTTGCAGTCAGTGGATAAGTGCCGCGATCGTAGCCAGACAAGCCAATAAGCTCACTTGCTAGGTGGAAGCCAGTGATTTGTTCTTCTCCACCGGTTGCCAGAGTATAGGTTTTCAATGCGCCAGTGCGAACCGCGTAAACCGATTGAAAAGCTTCGCCTTGCTGGAAAAGTATCTCGCCTTTTTGAATAGGGCGGCCACGACGAATAATATCGTCGAGTCTATCCATGTCATTATCGTTCAGCGATAACGGCAAACAAAGGGAATTCAGTGCGCAGGTTTGGCAGTGCGGTTGAGCGCCGCGGGTGATTCTCATGGCTGGAGTTGATGTTGGCATGTGTTTCCTCTTAACATAGAAAATGCCTTGCGTAATACAGGGTATTCTTTGCCCTTATAATGGATTTCATAGCAATCATTGTCAACGATTGTCATTATTATTAATAAGCGTGGATGACTATTATTTTAATGCATTGTTGATGTTATTGTGAATTAAGGTTGGTACCAAATTGCCGCGATTGTCCAGCTGCCATAAACCATTAATAGCACTCCGGATATTTGGCGAAAGTGCTTGTGTTGAATATAAGCACTTAGTTGGCGTGCAAATACTCCGGCAGCAAGAAGACCTGGTAAAGTACCTAAGCCAAAGCAAAACATGGTTAATGCTCCCATGCCTGGTTGAGCATTGGCCGCGACCCAAGCAAGGGTGCTGTATATAAGACCGCAAGGAAGCCAGCCCCATAATAGACCTAAAGAAAGTGCTTGGGGGCGTGTGCGAATCGGTATCAGTTTGCGGGTAAGTGGTTGTATGAAACGCCATAGTAACTTACCGGCGGATTCTAAGCGCGTTAATACCATCCACCAACGGGCGATGTAAAACCCCATGAGGATTAACAAAACCCCAGAAATGCTGCGTAAAATTTGCTGCGCGACGATATGGCTGTCGGCTAACCAGAGGCCGAGCCATGAAACAATAAAGCCCGCAAGTGAATAGCTTAAAATGCGGCCCAGGTTAAACAGTAAGAGGAAGGAGAAATCCGTTTTGCCTGAGTTTGAACTGCTTGCGGCAGCGGCAATGCCTCCGCACATAACTAAGCAATGGCTTGCGCCCATAAGGCCCAATAATAAGGCGGTAATTAATGACAGCGGTTCGATCATTTTTCTATTGGATCTTTATTGTCATTCTTATCGTCATCGAACAGGATCCTATGAGCGGGTGAATCCATATCATCAAACTGCCCACTTTTAATTGCCCAGAAAAGAACCGTAACAGCAAAACTAATCAGTACGATCGATAGCGGAATGAGTATGTAAATAATATCCATAAAACCTTCTATTCGGTTAAGTTAAAGCTCATAAGCTTTTCTTTGCGTAGACTTTTTGTCGCTAGACAGGAGGCGTAGTGCATTGCCAACAACAATTAATGAACTTATTGACATGCCAATGGCGGCGGCCCAAGGCGGAATAAACCCTGCTGCGGCTAAAGGAAGCGCTAAGATATTATACAGCAATGCCCAGTAAATATTCTGGCGAATTATTCGATTTGATTTTTTGCCTTTGGTAATGGCATACAGCAACGTAGCTAAGCTGTTATTGGTAATAACCGCATCGGCATTTGTTTTGGTCAGATCACTGGCTTGACCAATGGCTACGGCAATATCGGCTCGGGCTAAAGTAGGAACATCGTTAATACCATCTCCCACCATCATTAAACGTTCGCCTTGTTGCTGCCAAGCAGAAGCGATTTCAAGTTTTTGGGCAGGGCTAAGGCCTTTATGCACATCGGTAATACCGAGTGCTTGTGCTACCGCTTCTACTTGCGAGCTTGGATCACCGGTCAGTATAGAAACCTTGATGCCCCAGTGTTTAAGCTGCTTGATGGTATTACCAGCGCCTTGGCGTAGGGTATCTGATAATGCAAACCAATAAAGTGGTTGCTGTTCATCGGCGAGTAATAACCATTGGCGATCATCGTCAATAGGGGGGGGGGGAGGCTGCTGTGGAAAAGCAAAGTCAGCACGGCCAATGCGATAGATGCCATCAGCACGTCCCTCAAGGCCGCTTAAATAACCTTTAACGCCTTGAGCACTGACCTGCTCAATATCATCGATGACTAAATGGCTAGGCGTATCAAAAGCACGGGCTATTGGGTGGTTGCTGTATTGTTCGAGCGAAGCCGCGATTTGCAATGCTTGCTGAGCGCTCAGCGCTATATCGTTCCCCGCAGGAATGGATTCTTCTAAGCTTAATTCTCCGCGGGTTAGCGTTCCTGTTTTATCAAATACAATGCGATCGATTTGATTTAACCCTTCTAATACGTGACCTTTACTGATCAAAAAGCCTTGTTCTCTTAACGATGCCGTGGCCGCGGTAAGTGCAGTGGGCGTTGCTAATGACAGTGCGCAAGGGCAGGTGACGACTAATACGGCGAGAGTGATCCAGAAAGCTTGGCTAGGGTCAATAAACCACCAAGTGATGCCAATGCCGCTGGCAATGATAAGAACGGCTGCAACAAAGCGAGAGGCCACTTTATCAGCAAAAATCGCGATAGCGGGCTTCTCTTGCTGAGCGCGATCCATTAAACGCATGATCGTATTCAGTTCAGCATCGGCTCCAGTGGCTGTGACGCGCATTAAAATTTGGCTCTCTACATTGTGGGTGCCGCCAATTAATGGATCACCTTGCGTTTTATCAATCGGTAAATATTCACCCGTTAACGCGGCTTCATCAACGGCGCTGATACCGGATTCGACAATGCCGTCGGCCGGAATTTTTTGTCCGGGTTTAATAATTAATAAATCACCCACCTGGATATCACTGCTAGGGATAACAATATCCCCTTCGGGGGTTGATTTTGTGGCGACAGAAGGCATTAAATCTAACAAGTTATTGCCTGCTCGCGTCATACGGTGGCGAGCCCGCATTTCAAAGAAACGACCGGTTAGTAAGAAGAAGGTAAACATACAGACGGAATCAAAATAGATTTCGGGGCCTCGGTTTACCGTGCTCCAAACACTGGCGAAATAGGCCAGTAGTATGGCAATGGATACTGGTACATCCATGGTCAGATGGCGGCTTTTTAGATCGCGAATGGCCGCGCTAAAAAAGGGGCGTGCGCTGTATAAAACAACGACGGTAGCAAACAGCATGGAAGCGGCACGAATAAATACTTCGTATTGAGCCAAAATGCCTCTTAATTCGCCGATGTACAGTGGCACGGCTAACATCATGACCTGCATTGTTGCAAAGCCAGCGACGATTAAGCGTCGAAAAGCCGTTTTGCTTTCTTGAACTCTTTGCTGTTCTGCTTGAGTTGCTGAAAAGGGGTGTGCTTGATAACCCAGTTGATGGATTTCTTCTAAGATTTGAGACAGTTTTATTTCATCGTCTAACCAACGCACCATAAGGCGGTGGGTCGTCAGATTGAGATTGACGGATAATACGTGTTTAAGTTGGCTTAAGCGGTGTTCAATTAGCCATGCGCAGGCCGCACAACTGATACCTGAGATAACCAGAATGGCTTCTGCTTCTACTTTTGATGCTTCATTATGAATACGTTGAACAAAAGATTGCTGAATAGCGGGCTCGTCGTAAAGCATTAATTCGCTGCGTACTTCATTGTTCGCATTACGCTTTTGCTGCGGCGATACTTCAGGCAAGGCTGTTCTGTGGCGGTAATAATCTTTTAGGCCGCTATCAATAATGGTTTCAGCAACGGCTTTGCAGGCAGGGCAACACATTGTTTGCTGCTGGCCATCAATTTCTAAACACCAGCGATTGCCCTCGAGGGCAATCTCACCACAGTGAAAGCATAGATTTTGACTCATGACTTAAATCTCTGCCACTTGAATTTATTGGCTAAGATTCAGCAGTTTGCCATTTTCGATTAAGGCTTCATCCTTAATCATCCATTCTTGTTCAGGACTTTGCAGCCACATTTTACGTTTGCCCAAATGGTTCTTATCTGCCAAACCTAAATAGCTGCCATCATCCATCTTTTGCAATAAAACAGTTTCGTCTTCGGTTTCAAGCGTTGGATGAATGATTTGAAGGCGTAAAAATGATGGATTTTCGTCTAAATAGCCAGCAATGGATGAGCGAACTTCACCATCGTTATAAGTGACCGTCGCCGTCAACTGCAGGCGTTTTGCTTTGTTGCGAAATTCACGATTTTCCGTGTACGCCATGCCATCTTTATAATAGCTGTCGCTCACTAAGGAATCTTTACCGTTAACGGCCAGAGTGACGATGACAACGCCCCAAAGAATAGCAGCAATTGGCACGCCCATAACAAGAAGCATCCAAGGCTCTTTATACCAATGTGTAATAGGCTCTTCAGAATTTTTTAGCGGGGAATTCATAGCATTCTCGAAATGTGTGGCATGAGGTATATATCAAGCTGCCAAGTGTAACCACTTGGCAGCTTTGGCGCTAGTATAGTTGCGTAAAGATACGCGAGTCGCACACCGGGTTAACGATTAATTAAGCGGCGCAATAAAACGGCTTTCTTCACGTGCAATCTCTGACCCAGTTGCGGCCTCTGTCACTACAAACTCGATGTTTGTTTTACTGACGCTAAGATTTGCAGGGTCCATTTCGATATTGATCGGGAAAGAACGCATCTTATTACTTTGCAGCGTTACGGTGGCTGGCATATCCGTAATAACGTTTTCTAAACCTTCAATTTTGATATTGTAGCTCAGCTCACCCTGAGACATATTCATCAATTTTAAGGTGTACGTATTTTGCACGGTATCGTTTGCGGTTACTTGGTATAAAGCACCACGATCGCGGATGATATCCAGTTCAAACGCCGTGCGAGAAACCATTGAATAGACTAAGCCTGAAATCATTAAGCCTAATACTAGGGCGTAGCCAACAAGGCGAGGGCGAATGAAGTGCGTCGTACCACCTTCTAATTCATGCTCAGTGGTATAGCGTACTAACCCAGGCTCGTAGCCCATTTTATCCATGATTGAATCACATGCATCAACGCACAAGGCACAGCCAATACACTGATATTGCAAACCATCACGAATATCGATGCCGGTAGGGCATACTTGCACGCATAAAGAACAATCGATACAGTCGCCTAAACCTTCAGCTTGAGGATCAATGCCCTTTTTTCGAGCTCCGCGGCCTTTTTCGCCTTCACCGCGTTTCTCATCATACGAAACAATCAAGGTGTCTTTGTCAAACATCACTGACTGAAAGCGGGCATACGGGCACATGTGAATACAGACTTGCTCACGCAACCAGCCGGCATTCAGGTAAGTGGCTAGGGTGAAAAAGCCAATCCAGAACGCTTCCCAGCTATTCAAATTAAACGTTAATAAATTGGATACAAGTTCACGAACAGGGGAGAAATAACTAACAAAGGTAATCCCTGTTGCAAGTGCTAATAATAGCCACAAAATATGTTTAGCCCCACGGCGTAAAAATTTTTCTAAGCCCATTGGCGCTTTGTCCATTTTCATGCGCTTATTACGTGAGCCTTCCGTTTTCTCTTCAATCCACATGAAAACAAAAGACCAAGAAGATTGCGGGCAGGTATAACCGCACCAGATGCGTCCGGCAAGGTTGGTAATGGTGAATAAACCATACGCAGCGATGATCAGTAGGCCTGATAATAAGAAGAAATCTTGCGGCCAAAAAGTAATGCCAAAAATATGGAATTGGCGGGCAGGTAAATCAAATAAAACAGCTTGTCTATCACCCCAAGTTAACCAAGAAGTTGCAAAGAATAATGCCATTAAGCCCCAAAGACTATAAGAGCGAATCTTTTGAAAGAAACCGTGTACTTCGCGTACTTGAATCTTCTCTCTAGCAACATATAGAGACTTTTCTTCGGGAGTTACATTTTTAACCGGTATCTTGCTCATCGTGCACAGGCCTTAGTGGTGGGAGTAAAACTATATAACTGCTGGATTATAAAGCGCGATGTGAAACTCGCAAACAAAAAAAGCGACCCTAGGGTCGCTTTTCTTTAAATACTTGAGCTAGCTCAAGATTTACTAAGTGTTTGATTACTTAGCGTCTTCTTTGTGTGACAAAGAGTATACATAAGCTGACAGCACATGAATCTGTTCTTTAGAGAAACGTTCTCCTTGAGCAGGCATCATGCCGTTACGACCATGGCGGATTGTAAATGCAATCTGCTTAGTCGATCCACCGTATAACCAAACTTTATCCGTTAGGTTTGGTGCGCCTAGCATTTGATTGCCTTTCGCATCAACACCGTGACATGCAGTACATGCTTGGGCGAAAACGCCTGCGCCTGCTTCTGCTAGCGCTGCGTCATGCTTAAGGTCAGACAAGCTACGAACATACTGTACAGTCTGATCGATTTGCTCGTCAGTCATTGAAGGCATTACACCTTTTGCTGGCATCATACCGTTACGACCATAAGTAATGGTTTTAACGATATCTTCAGGCGTTCCACCGTATAACCAATCATTATCGGTTAAGTTAGGGAAGCCGTTAGAGCCTTTTGCGGTTGAACCGTGACATACAGAACAGTTGCTCGCAAAGATGCGTTGACCTGTTTGTAATGCCGCTTCATTTTTAATCAGTTCAACAATCGGTGTAGCGGCATATTCAGCATAAAGTGGAGCAATTTCGATATCGAATTGCTGAACTTCATTTTCCCATTGAGCTGTTTGGCTCCATGGTACTTGCTTGCCATCAACTTCTACTGTTAAGAAACCATTCATGTTGCCCAAGCCGTAAGCTGCGATGTAGCCAACAGCAAAAACGATGGTTGCCCAGAACATCATTACCCACCAGCGAGGCAGTGGATTATCAAGTTCTTGAATACCATCGTATTCATGACCCGTTGTTTCGTCAGTTTCTTCATTATGAACCTGAGTTTTGCTGCTGTATTGAATCAGCAAGCCACAGGCGATTAGGGTGCCAAAGACAATGGCAAATACCCAAAAGTTCCAAAATGTACTTAAAGCACTCATATTTTTACTCCGTACCTTTATCGTCGTGCGTTTTTTTTGTTTCTACACTGTTATCAGTACTTTCTTTGTCTGACGAGTCGTTATCTTCTTTGAAAGGAATCATCCCATCATCCTCGAAACGACCTTTGCGGCGTGAGCTATAAGCCCACGCAACAATGCACAAGAAAGCAAACAGTGCGAAAACAGTGCCTAAACCACGTATGACGTTAATATCCATGGGTTATTGCTTATCTTTCATGACGGTGCCTAATTGCTGTAAATACGCAACTAAAGCTTCAATTTCACGAACGCCATCTACAGCCGCTTTTGCACCTTCGATGTCAGCATCAGTGTAAGGAACCCCTACAATGCGTAATGCTTTCATTTTCTTAGGTGTATCACGACCATCAACAGTATCTTCAAATAACCATGGGTAAGAAGGCATAATTGACTCAGGTACTACATCACGAGGATTGTACAAGTGAGCACGATGCCATTCGTTTGAGTAGCGACCACCAACACGCGCTAGATCTGGACCCGTACGCTTAGAACCCCAAAGGAATGGATGCTCATAAACATGTTCGCCAGAACGAGTATAGGTACCGTAACGCTCGGTTTCAGCACGGAATGGGCGAATCATTTGCGTATGGCATACTGCGCAGCCTTCACGCATGTAAATGTCACGGCCTTCAAGTTGAACAGCATTTAAAGGTTCAAGACCTTCAACTGGCTCGTTCGTATTATCATCCCAAAAAAGAGGAACGATTTCAGCCAAACCACCCCAAGCAATAGCGATGACGATCAAAACGATCATCAAGCCAATATTTTTTTCAATAATGTCATGATTCATATCAGCAGAACTCCTTATGCTTGAACTGCAGCGGCAGCTTTTTTGCTGTCACTAACAGTGCGGTAAACGTTATAGGCCATGATCAACATGCCAATTAGGAATAATGCGCCACCGATAGTACGAACCACATAACCAGGGTGTGATGCTTCAACAGACTCGATGAACGAGTAAGTTAATGTACCGTCAGCATTTACTGCACGCCACATCAAACCTTGCATAATACCGTTAACCCAAAGCGCCGCAATGTACAAAACAGTACCAATTGTTGCTAACCAGAAGTGAGTATTAATCAATTTAGTTGAATACATGTCGCCTGACTTACGGCCAAACATAACAGGAATCAAGTGGTACATTGCACCAATTGTAACCATGGCAACCCAACCTAACGCACCCGAGTGAACGTGACCAATAGTCCAGTCAGTATTGTGCGATAATGCGTTTACCGTTTTGATCGACATCATTGGGCCTTCGAAGGTAGACATACCGTAGAAAGACAAAGAAACAACCAAGAAACGCAAGATAGGATCGGTACGCAATTTGTGCCATGCGCCAGATAACGTCATCATACCGTTGATCATACCACCCCAAGAAGGCGCTAATAGAACCAAAGACATAACCATACCGGCAGTTTGTGCCCAATCTGGAAGTGCAGAATAGTGCAAGTGGTGAGCACCCGCCCAAACGTATAGAGAAATCAACGCCCAGAAGTGAACAATAGATAAGCGGTATGAATAAACAGGACGCTCAGCTTGTTTAGGAACGAAGTAGTACATGATGCCTAAGAAGCCTGCTGTTAAGAAGAAACCAACAGCGTTATGTCCGTACCACCACTGAACCATCGCATCGACAGTACCAGCATAGACAGAATATGACTTAGTAAGAGTAACTGGAATTGCTAGGTTGTTACCAATGTGCAAAACAGCGATCATAATCATGAACGCGGCAAAGAACCAGTTCGCAACATAAATGTGCGGCTCTTTACGCTTCATAATTGTACCGATGAAGTTTACGCAATAAGCAACCCAAACGATGGTGATCAAAAGATCGATCGGCCATTCGAGTTCAGCGTATTCTTTTGTAGAGGTTAAGCCCATTGGTAGCGTAATAGCGGCCAATACAATGACTAAATTCCAACCCCAAAAAGTGAACGACGCTAACGTGTCAGAAAACAAAGGCGTCTGACAAGTGCGTTGAACAATATAGTATGAAGTTGCAAATAGTGCAGAACCACCAAAAGCAAAAATTACCGCATTAGTATGCAGTGGGCGTAGGCGTCCAAAAGACAGCCAAGGTGTATCAAAGTTTAGTGCAGGCCAAGCAAGTTGGGCAGCAATAAGTACTCCGACGGACATTCCGACGATGCCCCAAACTACAGTCATAATGGCAAATTGTCTTACCACTTTGTAGTTATATACGGGGTGATCAAATGCAGTGCTCATGATCAGATTCCATTTAACAGCGAGGATTGAGGGGTTAAAAAACGGCGCAATTATGATCTTTCGTACACAACTTTGCAAACGAAGGATGATAAAACGCTGAACTAAAACAATAGCTTAGTGCATAAGTTTTGGTTCTAGGTCAATTAATGAACATATTATTGAGAGAACTTCACCGAACGACCCTGTGCCAGTAAATTCAAATGTGCCAAAAATCACCTTAGTTATGAATAATAGAAGGCTTTGCCAAGGTTTTCTTGATCTAAGACAATTTTTGATTGTTAATTGCCGTAATTGATCTAATTAAGAGTAAATTGAGTGGAACTTATACAAACTGGCCCCATGAATGGCCCTGTTTACGTGCTTGCCCATGGCGCAGGTGCTGATATGAATTCTGAATTCATCACGCACGTTGCCGAAAAGTTGGCTGAAAAAGGCGTGAGAGTCGTGCGCTTCAATTTTCCTTATATGATTAAGCGGGCCGAAGATGGCAAGCGTCGTCCGCCAGATCGTGCGCCTAAATTACTGGCCGCTTATCAGGAAGTGATTGAACAGCTGAATTGTCCTGTGGTTATCGGGGGGAAATCCATGGG
>TARA_B110001454_G_scaffold20996_1_pt1 | contig 38429 bp, 31 predicted proteins | sample TARA_B110001454 | Tara Oceans TARA_B110001454 (sample SAMEA4397004) | marine metagenome | biome: Polar Biome; feature: [MES] marine water layer (ENVO:01000295) within the mesopelagic zone...; material: water (ENVO:00002006), including particulate matter (ENVO:01000060) such as...... | reverse complement strand
AATCTCAATGTATAATAATGAGAACGTTAATGATTTACATATTAAGTATATAAACCGTCTGTCAGACTATTTATTTTTATTTGCTCGTCTAGTAAAACATAATGAAGGTGCTAAAGAAGAACATTGGGCACTTGAAAAATGAACTATAATAATATAGCTATTGACTGGGTTAAAGTAGATGCTGTTATAGCATCAGCAAATAAAATCATTCTTACCACTCACGAAAACCCAGATGGTGATGGCCTAGGTTCGGAGGTAGCTTTATTTCATCATCTTGCTGAGTCAGGGAAAGATGTAAAAATCATTAATTGTTCTCCGACGCCAGAGATGTATGATTTTTTAAATATTGATGGCTGCATAGAAACCTTCAATAAAGATGAGCATTCAGAGTGGGTAAAAAATGTTGACCTTGCCATAGTCTTTGATGTAGGTGACATTAAACGTACAAGATCTGTAAAAGATGCGATAGATGAAAACAATATCCCAATAATGAATATTGACCATCACCCTCATCCTGAAAATCATAGTTTTACATACAATATAGTTGACATAAAATCAGCGGCGACAGGATGTATGGTGCGTAGTTATTTAAACACAGCTAGGAAAAAACCACTTACCAAAGAAATATGTGAAGGTATCTATGTTGCTGTTATGACAGATACAGGATGCTTTCGGTATAGCAATACTGATACATTTTGTCATTCAATTGCCATAGAGTGTCTAGAAAAGGGAGTTAACGCAAGTTCGATTTATCAAATTGTATATGAAAATAGTTCAAAAACACGTATCAGCATTTTAGGCGAAATGATTTCAAATATTGGATATGATATCGATGGAAAATTCGCATGGTCGATTGTCACTGATAGTATGATGAAGAAATACCATGCTGCTAAAAATGATTTAGATGGGTTTGCAGATTTTATACGTTCTATTAAAGGTGTAGAGGTTGCTTTGATCATTTATGAAACGGATATGAATTCTTGTAGAATAAATTTCCGTTCTAGCGGTAGATTTACTGTTAATAATATTGCTAAATATTTTAATGGAGGTGGCCATGCTTTTGCATCAGGGGCTGTAATAAAAAAACCACTTGATGAGGCAAAAACGACAGTAATTGAAAAAACCAAAAAAATGATTTTAGATCAGATAAGAGTTGAAAATTGAAGATATTAGTAGCAAAAGATGCCGGATATTGTTTTGGCGTCAGAGATGCAGTTAACCTTGCTCAAAAGAGCGGTCAAGATTATGAAGCGGTTTATATGTTGGGTGATATCGTTCACAATGAAAGCGTCGTAGAAGGTTTAAGTAAGGCTGGGTCGATTGTGGTAAATAGTCTTGATGATATTCCAAAAGATAAACCAGTTTTATTTCGTGCGCATGGAACAGACCCTAAGGTGTGGAAAGATGCACAAAAGAAAAAATTAAATATTATTGATGCAACCTGTCCACTAGTTACAGATATCCATGAAGAGATAAAAATCCTTGAATCTGAAAATAGAATAACAATAATCATTGGAGACCATAACCATGATGAGGTTATCGGTATCGCAGCGCAAGTCAAAAATTCTATAACAATATCTAATGTTGAGGAAGCGCGTTCTCTGAGAAAAATGAAGAGAGCTGGAGTAGTAAGTCAGTCGACTCAAATGATTGAAAATGTTCAAAACATAATAAATGTTTTAATGGAGAAAGTATATGATCTTAGGTTTGTAAATACTATTTGTTTTCCAACCCGAAGAAATCATGAGCAGATAAAAGAGCTTGCTGGCATATGTGATTTGATGATTGTCATAGGTTCATTTACAAGCGCTAATTCAAAAAGATTGACAAAGCTGTCATTAGCTAGAAATAAAAACTCATACCAGGTTATGGACGAAAATGATATTGATATAAAATGGTTCAATAATATTGAGAGTGTCGGAATTTCGGCCGGTGCATCTACACCAGATAAAATAATTCAACAAGTGATTCATAAAATACAAAAAATTTCAAATATTAATGTTAAGGAAGAGATATATGGGTAAAAGTTCTTTTGATGTAAAAGTTGGTCTTGCGGAGATGTTAAAAGGTGGTGTAATTATGGATGTTACCAACCATGAGCAAGCAATGATTGCTGAATCTGCGGGGGCATGTGCTGTAATGGCTCTAGAGAGGATACCTTCAGATATACGAAGAGATGGTGGAATAGCCAGGATGAGTGATCCTGAAATGATAAAAGAAATACAAAAATCTGTATCTATCCCTGTTATGGCTAAGTGTAGGATAGGTCATTTTGTAGAAGCTCAAGTTTTAGAAGCTCTAGAAGTGGATTTTATCGATGAGAGCGAGGTGTTAACTCCTGCAGATGAGCGTAACCATGTCTGGAAATATGATTTTAATGTCCCATTTGTATGTGGCTGTAGAAATCTTGGTGAAGCGTTAAGGCGTATAGCTGAAGGGGCAGCTCTTATTAGAACCAAGGGAGAGGCTGGTAGTGGAAATATTGTTGAGGCTGTTCGTCATATGAGAACTGTTATGAATGACATTAGAAGGCTAACAACACTAGGTAATGACCAACTGGTTGCAGAGTCAAAAGATATGGGCGCTCCATTGGATCTTGTTATTAAGGTATCAGAAACAGGTAAGTTGCCCGTACCTAATTTTGCTGCAGGAGGTATTGCTACTCCAGCTGATGCAGCCTTAATGATGCAGCTTGGTGCAGAAACTGTTTTTGTCGGCTCGGGTATTTTTATGAGTGAAGATCCGGAAACGAGGGCAAAGGCAGTCGTTGAGGCAACTACTCATTATAAAGACCCTGACAAAGTTTTAGAAGCAAGTACAGGATTAAAAGCAGCTATGAAAGGTCTTGATATGTCCGAGATTCCCGAAGATGAGCGTCTACAGGAGCGTGGCTGGTGATAAATGTTGGAATCCTCGAGTTGCAGGGTAATTACTCCCTTCATCATAAAATTTTCTCTGATCTAGGAATTAGATCAAAGGGAATAAAGTTGCCTAAGCATCTTGATGCCGTAGATGGATTGGTCATTCCAGGGGGAGAGTCTACAACCATGTCTCTTTTAATTGATACCTATAAACTAAGGCAACCAATAATAGATTTTGCGAGTGACTATCCTGTGATGGGTACTTGCGCTGGCTTAATTATGATGGCAACAAAAATTGAAAATGAGTCAAAAGTGAAACCACTTAGAATACTTGATATAAATGTAAATAGAAATGCCTACGGTCGGCAGGTGATGTCAAAAAAAGAGCCTATAAACTTAGAATTGTTTGGTGAGTCAATATCATTAAATGCCACTTTAATAAGGGCCCCAAAAATTACTAAGGTTAGTGCAAGTGTAAGAGTCCTTGCGATGATTAGAGATTGCCCAGGAGTTATTCTTCAAGGAATGCATATTGGGCTTTCTTTTCATCCTGAGTTAGATGGGATTACTATTTTTCATGAGATGTTGTTTAACCCGTCCAGCAAATTTTACTGGACGAACCTAGAGAAAATCGATGCAGCTTAAATATCTTCCTAAAATTAAATCTCCTAAAGATCTAAAAAACTTAGATAACGAAGCGCTGCATGAACTTTGTGATGAACTACGTTTTTATACGGTAAATACGATAACTGAGGTTGGTGGTCACTTAGCTCCAACTTTAGGCGTTATAGAACTGACTACAGCATTACATTACATTTATAACACGCCAAAAGATAAACTTGTCTGGGATGTGGGTCACCAAGCTTATGCTCACAAGCTGTTAACTGGTCGTTTTGACGAGTTTCCTAGTATAAGACAATATGGTGGGTTGAGTGGGTTTCTTAAACGCAGTGAAAGCAAATATGATGTTTTTGGTGCTGGTCATGCTTCTACTGCAATATCAGCTGCTCTTGGAGTTTCTGAGGCGAGATTTCAAAATAAAGATAATTATCGTGTTGTGGCTGTTATCGGTGATGGAGCTATGACAGGAGGTTTGGCTTTTGAAGCGATTAATAATGCTGGACATCTTGGAAGGCAGATTACTGTAATTTTAAATGATAATGATATGTCAATCAGTCCTAATGTTGGCGCACTAAGTAAGTATTTCACTAGGTTGATCTCTAATCCTACCTATAATGCGCTTAAATCAGAGGCTTGGGAGATAACAGAAAAGTTACCCTTAGCAAGAAAAACTATTCAGTCTTTTTTGAGTAGGTTAGATAAGAGTATTAAAAATATTATAGTACCCGGAATGCTTTTTGAAGAAATGGGATTCCGTTATTTTGGACCTATAGATGGTCATGATCTAGATGAATTACTGAAAACTTTAGATACGATAAAAGACATTGAACGACCTGTTTTACTTCATGTAATCACAAAAAAAGGAAAGGGTATGTCTGTAGCTGAAAACGATCCGGTAAAGTACCATGGTGTTAAGGCAAACAGTGCAAGTAATGGGAACATTAAAAAAGATTTAAAGAAAATAGAAACTCCGTCATTCCAAGATGTTTTTGGTCATTTATCATGTGAAATAGCAGAAAATAGGAAAGATGTTGTTTGTGTCACCGCGGCAATGCGTGAGGGAACTGGCTTAGTGCCTTTCGAGAAAAAATTCCCAGATAGATATTATGATGTTGGTATTGCTGAGGGACATGCTGTTACATTCTGTGCGGGACTAGCGACTCAAGGTATTCGTCCGATTGCTGCAATTTACTCAACATTCTTACAACGCGCTTTCGATCATATAGTCCACGATGTATGTGTTCAACACCTGCCAGTAATTTTTTGTATGGATAGAGCTGGTATTGCAGGTGAAGATGGTCCAACTCATCATGGTGCATTAGACATTGCATACTTTCGTTGTATACAAGGGATGGTCCTAGCTGCGCCAAAAAGTGGAAATGAGTTTAGACACCTCCTTTACACTGCACTAAATCATAATGGTCCATTTGGGATAAGGTACCCTAAATATAGTTCAGTAGAATTTGATAATAATGGACAGGCAAAACTCATACCAATTGGATCTTGGGATGTAGAGCGAAATGGAGAAGATATAGTTATACTTGCTGTCGGTCCTATGGTTTATAGCGCACTAACGGTTGCATCAGAATTAGAACAATCAGGAATATCCTGCGAGGTAGTTAATTGTAGGTTTATTAAACCCATGGATATGGCTTATTTGGATTCTATAGTGAGAAGATTTAATAAAGTAATAACCATTGAAGAGGGAGTTATTAACGGTGGTTTTGGAGATGGCGTATCGTCTTGGTTGCTAGAAAATGGTTATAAAGGGGAAATAAAAAGACTTGGGTTGCCGGATTCTTATGTAGAGCACGGTAGCAGATCTCAAATATTAAACCAATTGTCTTTGGATAATTCAGGTATAAAAAATACGGTAAATGGTCTATTTAAAATGATTGAGGAAGTTTGAAAATAATTTTGAATGACAAATGAAAAAACGATTAGTAAATAATAATAATAATAAAGAGTCTGAGTGGAAAGAATCTTCAGCCAATGCAAAATATAGAGATGCAGATTTTAATACTCTAAGTGGAGAAAGTTTAGACCTATGCTATTTTCCTGAAATAATTGACGATAAATATTATAAGAATATAGGCTTCCCAGGCCAATATCCTTATACGCGAGGAATTCACCCTAATCTATATCGTGGCAGACTATGGACCATGCGTCAGTTTGCAGGATATGGAACACCAGAAGAAACAAACAAGAGGTTTAAACTTTTACTAGATAAAGGACAGACTGGATTATCAGTTGCCTATGATATGCCTACTTTAATGGGTTACGATCCGGGGCATTCCCTGTCTCTTGGTGAAGTTGGTAAATGTGGGGTAAGTGTTTTCAACCTGGGTGATATGGAGACTTTGTTTAAAGGTATTAATCTAGGAGAAGTATCAGTTTCACAAACAATAAATGGGCCTGCAATCATCCTTTTAGCTTTTTATATAGCAGTTGGAGAACGACAGGGTGTTGATCAGAGTAAATTGAAAGGGACTCTTCAGAATGATATTCTAAAAGAATTTATTGCTCAGAAAGAGTGGATTTTTCCTCCTAAGCCCTCAATGAGATTAATTACTGATATGCTAACTTATTGCACAGAAAGAATGCCATTTTATAATACAGTCTCCGTTAGTGGATATCATATTAGAGAAGCAGGTTCCACAGCAGTTCAGGAACTAGCGTTTACACTCGCGGATGGATTTACATATGTAGAACACGGAATTCGTGCTGGTTTAGATATTGACAGTTTTGCTTCTAGAATATCTTTCTTTTTTAATTCTCATTTAGATTTTTTTGAAGAAATAGCTAAGTATCGTGCTGCTAGAAGGATTTGGGCAAGGAGATTAAAAGGAAAATACGGCGCAAAAAATGAAAGGTCTATGAAGCTAAGGTTTCATACCCAAACAGCCGGATGTAGTCTTACAGCACAGCAACCAGAAATTAATATAGCAAGAACTAGTTTTCAGGCTATGGCTGCCGTACTAGGCGGGACACAAAGTTTACACACAAACTCCATGGATGAAACGATAGCTCTCCCTTCAGAGAAAGCTGCTGAAATAGCACTTAGAACTCAACAGCTTATTGCATATGAAACAGGCGTAGCGAATGTTGTTGATCCGTTAGGAGGATCTTGGTATATAGAGAAAATAACAGATGAAATGGAAGAAAAAGCTGAAGAATATTTTTCTGAGATTGATGATTTAGGTGGAGTAATATCTTCAATAGAGCAGGGTTTTCAGCAAAGAGAAATTTCTAAATCGGCATCTATATACCAGAATAAAATTGATAATAATAATAGGATAGTCGTTGGTGTAAATAAATTTATTAATGATGATAAAGAAGTTGATATCCCAATATTAGAAATAGATACCAGAGCAGAGCAGAGTCAAATACAAAAATTAAATCAGTTGAAAAAAAATAGAGAGCAACACAATGTAAAAAATTCTTTAAAAGAAATAAGTAAAGCTTGTCAAACTGGTGATAATCTATTGCCTATTATAATTAATGCTGCCAAAGTATACTGCACTATTGGAGAAATTGTTGATGCTATGAAAAGTGAATTTGGAGAGTGGCAAGAGAGTTCGAGCTTTTAGCTTGATAATTAATAGTTTACTTATAATTTAATAGGAAAAAATATAATGGAAAGAAAAATTGTTCATGTGATTGGTACCGGTACTATTGGCGAGCCACTTATCGGGTTATTATGTGACTACCAAGATCAGTTAGGAATTGACGAAATTACTTTTCACAAAAATTCTGCATTAAAGCATGATAGGTCAAAGGTTATTGATCTACTTAGGCGAGGAGCAAGATTAGCTGTTGATGAAGATAAAATAAGTCAATTTAAAAAACTAAAGATTGATCCTGATTTAGAGAATGAGGACGCTATTCAACGAGCTGCGGTAGTTATTGATTGCACCCCAAAAGGTATTGGTCATGCTAATAAAGTAAAATATTATCAGAAATTTACAGGATCTGTTAAAGGATTCTTAGCGCAAGGTAGTGAAGATGGGTTTGGAAAGAAGTATGCGAGAGGGATAAATGATACTATGCTAAGCCAAGAAGATAAATTCATACAAATAGTATCTTGCAATACTCATAACATTTCATGTTTAACCAATACAATAGCGGGACTGAATAAAAATAAGGATAACTTAGTAAATGGTAATTTTTTATGCATTAGAAGAGCCAATGACCTAAGCCAAGAAGATAATTTTATACCCTCACCAAAAGTTGGAACACATGATGATGATAAATATGGTACGCACCATGCAAGAGATGCTGCGGGCTTATTTGATACTCTCGGTTTAGATTTAAATTTATTCTCATCTGCGATGAAGGTTAATAGTCAATACATGCATATTCTCTGGTTTAAACTAAAATTAAAGAATTCAATTAATATGGATGATTTAAAAAATAAATTGGTTTCAAACCCTTTGATAGCAATGACGAGAAAAGATATGACCAGTTCAGTTTTTTCATTTGGAAGAGATCATGGTCATTATGGAAGAATATTGAATCAGACTGTTATAGTAGAACAGTCTTTGCATATTCGAAATGGTTATGAAGTTACTGGATTTTGTTTTACACCCCAAGATGGTAACTCAATTTTAAGCAGTATAGCTGCAACAGAATGGTTTCTTTACCCACATTCATATGAAGACAAGATCCATTGTTTGTCTAATTTATTTTTTAATAATATATAATACTTAAACCTATTGTATAGACTTTAAGTGAAAAAATATAATTTACCAGACTACAGGATGATTGATGACCTTTATTCATATCACATCTTTGATCATTTTGATAATATTCTAAAAAATAAGAAAAAAGATAAGTTTTTAGTTTCAGTATCGGGGGGGAGTGATTCAGTTCTTTTATTATTCTTATTTGTTAAATATTTTGAAAAAGATAATGATAGAATAATTATTGTTCACGTAAATCATCATTTACGTGATGATAGTGATGTTGATGAGAATTTTGTATCAATTTTAGGAAAAGAATTGAGAATTGAGACCCATGTAGGACATTTAGATCCTAATACGATTTCAAAAGGACAAAGTGTCGAAGCATGGGCACGTGAGGGAAGGTATGATTGTTTAAAAAATATCCTTTTTTCTACTAATGCAAATTGGATAGTCACAGCCCATCACGCGAATGATCAAGTTGAAACTATCTTGATGAATATATCTAAAAAGACTGGATTGTTTGGATTGGGAGGTATAAAAGAAGTAAATAATAACATTATTAGACCTTTGTTACCATTTTCAAAGTCATATTTAATGAAGATAATAAAGCAATATTCTATTCCACATATGATTGATTCAACAAATAGTGACAATAGTCATTACCGTAATTTTTTACGCAATAATATTATTAAAAATTGGGAAGAAATAGAGACTAGTTTAATTGATGGCATAAAAATGACAGCAAATAACTTTCAAGATTGGCAAGAGAGTATGATCTTTTTTGTTAATTGTTTTATCGAAAAAAATTCATGTACTAATGTAGATGGTAGTATCGCTATTGATAAAAAAGAATTAAAAAATTTGCCAGTTTCTGCTAGGGTATGTGTTTTTCAGTTATTAACTAAATCTATCGGGATTTTACGAAAATCTGATTATGGGAATATTAAATTATTTTTTATTAGAGATTCTATCGGGGATATTTATCATGCTAAAAATAATTACGTAATTCTAAATGATCGTAAGCAGATAATTATTAAAAAGAAAAAATCAATAAAAACAAACCAGCTTGAACTTATGTTTGGTAAAAATTATACTTTTGATGGCTATGAATATTCTATGAAAAATTATATAAAAAAAATATCATTTTCAGATGATTCTAATGATGAGTTAGTTGATTTTGATTTCTTAAAAAATAAAAAATTGGTACTGAGATATTGGAAGCCAGGTGATAGGTTCAAGCCACTAGGAATGAATGGCACTCAGAAAATAAGTGATCTTCTTATAAACGGTAAGGTTAATATGTTTGAAAAAGAACACCAAACTGTTATTACAGCTGATGATCAAATTATTTGGGTCTGCGGTCATAGAATTGATCGCTCAGTTAGAATTAATAATAATACAAAAAACATTACCAGAATTACAAGAGTACTCAATAAAGTAATATGATGTCAAAATTTGATTATGAATTAAGCGTTTATATTGCGAAAGATGATATCAGTAAAAGATTAAAAGAAATAGCGATTGAACTATCTGAAAGATTTTATAATGAATGTCCTGTAATAATTGGTGTTTTAAATGGAAGTTTCATTTTTATGTCAGATCTTATAAGAGAATTGGATTTAGAATGTGAAATTGATTTTATGAAAGTTAGTAGTTATTTTGGGGAAAAGACGACTGGTAAAATCCAATTAGAAAAGGATTTAAATATAAATATTAAAGATAGAAGCGTAATCATAATTGAAGATATTATTGACTCTGGTTTAACTATAGATTTTATTCGTAAACATATTTTAGGTTTCAGCCCTAAAGAAGTTACTATTGTTACACTTTTATCAAAAAAGATGAACTATAGACTCAATTTTGACATAGATATTATTGGGTTTGAAATTACTTCAGAATTTGTAGTAGGATATGGGTTAGACTTAGACCAAAAATTTAGACAGCTAGACTCGCTATATAAGATAGAGCCAAGAAACTTGGCATAAAGGAAAATTATGGAAAATAGAAAAAAATCACCAAATAATAACCAAAATAAGAAAAAAAATAAACAAGATTTCGAATGGAAAAGAGCAGGAAAAACAAGCTTTATATGGATATCTATTATTTTGGTCACTGTTTATTTCTCAAGTATTCTATCTAATAATAGAAATAATGAGGTGGAAATTGACTTCACAGATTATAGAGCTTATTTAAATGATGGTCTAATTAATAAAGCTGTTATTATTAATAAAATATTCTATGGAGAGTTTAAGTCGCCGCAAACTATAGATACTCCTCTAGGCGTTAGAGATGATATAGAAAAATTCAGGTTAACTATGCCATTTATCGATAGAGAAATAACGGAAAAGTGGGATGTGGCTGGCATTGACTATAGTTTTAAAGAAAAAAGTATAGATTGGACGGGGTATCTCTTAAATATGTTACCTTGGATACTCCTTATTGGTTTTTGGTTTTTCATGTTAAGACGTATGCAAGGTGGTGCTGGAGGTATGGGCGGTATTTTTAAATTTGGAAAAAGTAAGGCCTCTCTCTGGACATCAGATCAACCAAGAGTCACATTTAGAGATGTTGCTGGTTGCGATGAAGCAAAAGAAGAACTGAGCGAAGTAATAGACTTTTTAAAGAGTCCAAAGCGCTTTCAAAAACTAGGGGCAACGGTGCCCAAGGGTGCTTTACTTGTTGGACAACCAGGGACAGGTAAAACTCTTTTAGCGCGAGCTATTGCTGGTGAGGCAGATGTTCCATTTTATAGTCTTAGTGGTGCAGATTTTGTAGAGATGTTTGTTGGTGTTGGTGCATCAAGAGTTAGAGATTTATTTGAGCAAGCTAAAAAAAGTAATCCATGTATAATATTTATTGATGAATTAGATGCAGTTGGAAGGCAGCGAGGGGCTGGCATAGGTGGAGGACATGATGAGCGAGAACAGACTCTGAATGCTTTATTGGTGGAGATGGATGGTTTTGAAAGCAATCAAAATATAATTGTTGTAGCAGCTACAAATAGACCAGATGTTTTAGATTCTGCTCTATTAAGGCCTGGTAGATTTGACAGGCAAATAATTGTTGATGTCCCAGATTATATGGGCAGACTTGGAATATTAAAGGTACACACAAAAAAAGTTGTCTTAAACAAAAGAAAAGTAGATCTAAAATCTTTAGCCAAAGGTACACCAGGTATGGTTGGTGCGGATTTAGCTAATGTTGTCAATGAAGCAGCATTGCTTGCTGCGAGAAATAAAAAACGATCGATAGATAATGATGACTTTGAAGAAGCAAAAGACAAGGTGATGATGGGTGTTCAAAGGAAGAGCATGGTCCTTACTGATGAGGAGAAAGAAACGACAGCTTATCATGAAGCAGGACATGCGATAGTAGCAATACGAACCGAAGGAGCTGACCCAGTACATAAAATAACTATTATACCTCGAGGACGCGCATTAGGAGTTACTATGCAAATCCCAATGGATGAAAAGCATGGATACTCAAAGCCGTATGTTGAAGGAAGATTAGCTATTCTTATGGGTGGTAGAGCGGCGGAAATGCTCATCTTTGAAAAGATGACAACAGGCGCCGGTAACGATATAGAGCAGGCGACTAAAATAGCGAGAAAAATGGTCACCGAATGGGGGATGAGTGATCTACTTGGGCCGATGACCTTTGGCAAACAAAATGAAGAGATTTTTCTTGGTAGAGAGATACAGTCCCAAAGAGACTATAGTGAAGAAACTGCGAGAATGATTGATGAAGAAATTTCAAAAAATATAAGAAATGCGCAAGAACGATCTCAAGATATTCTAAATAAGAATCAGGAGCTGCTACATAGTATGGCAAAAGCATTACTTAAACACGAGACGATTGATGCGAAAGATATAAATAAACTTTTGGATGGTAAAAAAATTATAAGAAGAGTTAATGGGAAGAATTTAAAAACTGGAAGAAAAAAATCTAATATTAAATCATCTAGACAAAAAGCTAAATCACCTGAGAGCAATGGTAGCTTATAATCAGAAAATACAAAACTTTAATTAACTTAAAGACTAAGAGGTTTTTATAAATATCAATCTTTTTAAAGAGTGGATCAATGAAAGCCCAAGCGTGCTTATCATGGGTATACTTAATGTAACTCCTGACTCATTTAGCGATGGGGGAACATTTTTTAGCTCTAAAAATGCCCTTGATCATGCTCTCAATATGGTTGATAATGGAGCTGATATTATTGATATTGGTGGTGAATCAACAAGGCCGGGATCTAGCCCAGTATCTAAAGATGATGAATGTAATCGGATCATTCCTGTAATTGAATCAATAAAAAAGTTTAATAGCGAGATATTAATCTCAGTTGATACTTATAAATCCTACGTTGCTAAAAGAGCCGTTGACGCAGGAGCAGATATCGTTAATGACATAAGCGGTTTAACATTTGATCCAAATATGTCAGCTTATTTATCTGGTAGAGGTATCCCAGTAATTCTTATGCATATAAATGGCAAACCAAAAACAATGCAAAACAACCCTGTTTATAAAGATTTGATTAAAGACATAAGATCATTTTTCCTTAGTCAGTGTAAAATTGCGGAAGAAAATGGTATAGAAAAAAACCATATTATTATAGATCCAGGAATTGGGTTTGGGAAAACATTTGAACATAATTTTAAGCTTATTGGAAGGCTTAATGAACTTTGTGATCTAGGATATCCAGTTCTAATTGGTCCAAGTAGAAAAGCTTTTATTGGAGATGTTCTAGACTTACCTGCCAGTGAAAGAATAGAAGGCACTTTAGCAACAGTTATAGCTGGAGTTATGAATGGTGCTAAAATGGTTAGAGTTCATGATGTAAAAGAGGCTAAAAGAGCTGTTAAGGTTACTGAAAAAATATTAGCATCAGCATGATAGAATTATTCAAAATAGGATTTATAAAAGTATCGTTAATTGATGTGATTGATATACTTCTGGTTACTTGGATTTTTTATAAAGTATATCAGTATTTTAGAGAAACTCGTGCAGGGCAAATGCTGATTGGTTTAATAATATTACTCATTGCATCTTTTCTATTTAATGCATTTGGCATCAGTGCAACTTCATGGTTGATCAATCAATTTCAAACAGTATGGGTTGTTGCTTTTGTGATTCTATTTCAACCAGAGATAAGAAGACTTCTAATTTATGTTGGCCAAACTAGATTCTTCCGTACAATATTTAGAGTAGGTACTAGCCGCTCGCTAGAGGCGATTGTTGATGCTTCATTAAAACTAAGTGAAAAGAAATATGGTGCACTAATTGTTGTACAAAGAGAAACTGGATTACGTATTTACAAAGAATCTGGAACGCAAATAAAAGGAGAAGTTACTTCTGCGTTATTATTATCTATCTTTAACCCTGGTTCACCTTTGCATGATGGAGCAGTAATCCTTCAGAATACATTAGTAGAATCAGCTGGATGTATTTTACCACTAACAGAGAGTGATATGATTACTCCAGATATGGGTACAAGGCATAGAGCTGCATTAGGCCTTACTGAAGAGTCTGATGCAATTGTCATAGTAATATCTGAAGAGCGTGGAGCAATTGCAACTGCTGAGAATGGAAGGTTCGCAAAGTTAGATATGGATGAAATGGGTTTAAGACGTTTTTTAAATGAAAGACTTTTCATATCTTCAGGTGATTAATTATGAGACGACTTAACATATTCTAATTCATTAAATTGGAATATGGAAATATCTGATATTAAAGAACTATTCAATCAAGCTAGTCGCAAATATTCCGTGCTTAGGGGGTATCTTTGATCTTGATTCTTTAAGCAAGAAATTACACGACCTCAGGCAAAAATCTACGGACCCCATATTTTGGAATGATAATAAGAAGGCTTCAATCATACTAAGAAATATATCTAGGATAGAAAAGGAAATACAAAACTGGACTAATATTGAAAATAAACAAAGTGATGTAGAGGTTCTTTTTGAGTTTTATAGTGAAGGTGAAATTTCAATAGAAGAAATATATAATGAGGTAAATCAATATAATAAAATTATAGAAGATCTTGAGTTGAAAATGATTCTTGGTAAGGAAGAGGATACTCAAGATGCTATATTTACGATTCATCCAGGTGCAGGTGGAACAGAAAGTCAAGACTGGGTCCAAATGCTTTATAGAATGTATGTTCGTTGGGCAGAGAAAAAAGGATTTAAAATATCAGTAATTGATTTCCAAGCTGGCGAAGAAGCTGGAATCAAAGATGTAACTTTTGAAATAAAGGGTGATTATGCTTATGGCTTAGCAAAAGCAGAATTTGGAGTTCATAGGATGGTAAGGATCTCGCCGTTTGACTCAAATAATAGAAGACATACTTCATTTGCTTCTGTATATGTTTATCCTTCGGTTGATGAAACTATCCAAATAGATGTAAACCCTAATGATATTAGAATTGATACTTATAGAGCAAGTGGTGCTGGTGGACAGCATGTTAACAAAACTGATTCAGCAGTAAGAATTACGCATCTTCCCACTGGAGTAGTCGCTCAATGTCAAAATGAAAGATCACAACATAAGAATAAGAACCAAGCGATGAAATTATTAAAAGCCAGGTTATATCAGTTAGAAATAGATAAGGAAAAAGAGAAGAATAAAGACCTTGAAGATCAAAAAAAGGATATAGCCTGGGGCAGTCAGATTCGCTCATATGTTTTTCATCCATACAATCTTGTAAAGGATCATCGCACAAATCAAGAGACGGGGAATGTACAAAGTGTAATGGATGGAGACTTAGATAATTTTATTCGGTCTTTACTGCTATCAGAAATTTCACATAAACCTCTAAACATTTAAAGGATATAAAATGTTTGAAGAAAATAAAAGTTTAAAACAAATAATGAATCACAGGAAAGAAAAGTTAAACAAATTGCGAGAAATGGGTATCGAACCATTCCCCCATAAATATGAACCAACTCATAAAAGTATTGAAATATTAAAAAGCTATGAAGATCTAGAAAAAAAAGATGTATGTATATCTGGAAGAATAATGGCATTAAGGAGGATGGGTAAGGCATCATTTATTCATATAATGGATGGACAAGGGAAAATCCAGATTTTTATAAAAAAAGATAATGTTGGTGAAAAAGTTTATGAAGCTTTTAATCTCACTGATATTGGAGATTTTATTGGTGTTAGTGGATTAGTTTTTAAGACAAAAACAGGCGAGATATCAGTAAAAGCTAAAAAATTTACAGTTTTATCTAAAAGTATTAGACCTCTTCCAATAGTCAAAGAAAAAGAAGGAGAAGTTTTTGATGCATTTAAGGATAAAGAGTTAAGGTATCGCAATCGCCACTTAGATCTTATCGTGAATGCTAAAACTAGAGAAGTATTTCAGAAAAGAACAAAAATTATTTCTGAGATAAGAAAGACACTGGATTCAAAACAGTTTCTAGAAGTAGAAACGCCTGTGTTGCAGCCAATTTATGGAGGTGCCAATGCTAGGCCGTTCACAACTCATCATAATGCATTAAATCAAAAATTATTTCTGAGAATTGCAGATGAATTATATTTGAAAAGATTAATTATTGGTGGTTTTGAAAGAGTCTATGAAATGTCAAAAGATTTTAGAAATGAGGGCATGGATCGCAATCATAACCCTGAGTTTACGATGTTAGAATTTTATTGGGCTTATGCTGATTATAAAGATTGTATGGTCTTGGTTGAAGAGATCATTCAAAAAGCTGCAAAAAGAATAGGTGCTCTAAAAATAAAATGGGGTGAATTTGAAATAGACTTATCTAAAAAGTTTAAAGAAGAATCATTTTATGGATTATTAAAAGAGGCGACCGGTTCTGAAATTTCAAATATGAACGAAAAAGAGCTTTTTGATATTTGCAAAAAACATAATGTGGAAATCAAAAAAAATGCGAATATCGGGCAAATACTTGATAGCTTAATGACTAATTTGGTTGAGCCTAAGTTGATCAATCCAACATTTATAGTGGACTACCCTAAATCAATATCTCCTTTGGCAAAATTAAAGAGAGATGGGAGCAAAGATATTGTTGAAAGATTTGAGTTATTTATTGGTGGTGCTGAGTTTGCTAACTCTTTCACTGAACTTAATGATCCAATTGACCAAAGAAATAGATTAGAAGACCAGGCTAAATTAAGAGAGCAAGGTGACGAAGAAGCTCAGCCAGTTGATGAAGAATTTATTCAAGCTATGGAAGTTGGCATGCCTCCATCTGGAGGTGTCGGCATCGGAATTGATCGACTTGTTATGTTACTAACAGATAATCGTTGGATTAGAGATGTAATCCTTTTCCCTACAATGCGAGTGGAAAAAGAATAAAAATGAACCTATATCAGCAGTTTGTTCTGCGATATCTGTACCCTAAATCAGGAAATAGTTTTTCCTCTAGCGCGAGTATGCTTGCAGTCACTGGCCTAGCGATTGGTTTGTTCTCTCTAATACTTACAATGAGCATTATTAAAGGCTTTGAAAATGTTTTAGAATTGAAATTATCCAGTATAGATGGATTAATTCGAATAAAAAATATTTTGGGAAAACCTATTAGTGAAAAAGATAATCTTGATTCACTATTATATAGCTATCATAATAATATAGAAATCAATCCCTACATTCGTGGTGCAGCAATGATACGCTTAGGGAATTATACCGAAGGAATTATTATTGAAGGTGTAAGTAAATTACCCGATCAATCATATTTTGATATAGAAGGAACACCTATTGGCGATAAAAAAATTATTATTGGTGAATCTCTAAGCGATAATTTAGGAATTGATATAGGAGATAAAGTTATAATTACTCCACTTATTAATTCCCAAGGTGGATCAATCATACAAAAATTTAACTTAATTGAAGTTGGCGGGTTATTCAAATCAGGGATGCAAGAATATGATAAAACAATTGCCTATGTCTCGATTGATAAGGCGAAGAAAATATTCGAGATGGATTCTCAAGTTAGTGGTTATGTGATAAATTCAAAAATACCGCTAAAAAAAATTAATGAAGATTTAAAAAATTATATTAAATATCCATATTATTTAGAATCTTGGAAAGATAGACATCGCATCATTTTTGAATGGATTAATGTACAGCGTTTACCAATAATAATTATCTTCGGATTAATTGCTCTAGTAGCAATTACAAATATTATGGCAACGATTTCTATGATCATAAGAGAAAAAAATAGCCAAATAGGTATCCTAATGGCTCAAGGAATGAAATTAAATGAAATACGTAAAATCTTTTATTATCACGGTGGTGCTATAGGCTTAGCTGGATGTTTCTTAGGCTCTGTGTCTGCTTATTTATTTATTATTTTGCAAAATAGGTATAAGCTGATTTCACTTCCAGAAGACATTTATTTTGTGGATCATATTCCAGCAGTTTTTGATTATTCCATATTTAGTTTTATATTGATCGCGACAATTTTGATATCAATAGCATCTACTATATTTCCTTCAAATAAAATAATTAAAATGAAGCCATCTCAGGCATTAGCACAAGAATGAGCTTTTATTTATTAGTTGCCAGTAAATTTCTTTCTAGTAACAGTGGTGTGGGTAGATTTACTGGAATTATATCAAAGCTTGGTATAGCCGTTGGTTCTTTTGCGTTGGTGATAGCTATTTCTGTTCTTAATGGTTTTGAAATGCAGGTAAATAAAAAAATAAGAGATTTTGATGGTGATTTTAAAGTATCGGGATTAGGATTAGATGAAGATCTACTTATATTTGAGAGCATAGATGAAATAGAAATGATCTCACCAAATAGAGAAAGACGTGGTCTTATTAGTTTTGATTCAAAAAGTAAAGTTGTACTCTTTAAAGAGGTTGATATAGATATATTAGAAAAATTTTATAGAATTCCTATCATTGGAATTTATCCAACAAAAGACCAAATATTAATTGGATATGATATAGCCTCACGCTTAGGTATAAAAGTTGGTGATGAGATAATCATTTCAAGTCCCATTGACCAGACATTTATGTTTGGTTTTGCTCCTTCGTTAAAAATACAAGTTAGTGGGTTATTTCAATCTAGGATATTAGACTATGATGATAGGGTCTCTTTTATTTCAAAAGACATAGGTTCAAAGTTATTTCATAAAGTATCCCAAAATAATTTTATAGATATAAGAACAAAATATCAGTACAAAAATAAAGACTTGAAGAAAAAAATAAGTCAACTTTTTGATTCTAGTATAAAAATTGATTCTTGGGAAGATAGACATGCAACTCTTGTGAAGGCAATGAAGTTGGAGAAGATAGGTTCGATAATTGGTTTAAGTTTGATCATCCTTGTTGCTTCTTTCAACATGGTAGCTACGCTCTCACTAATAAACATAAAAAAAATAAAAGATATTGGAATTTTAAGAGTTTTAGGCGCTAAGGTATCTGATTTGAGAATAATCTTATTTTTCCAGGCACTAATAATTGGAGGACGAGGAGCATTTTTCGGACTACTGATTGGTGTCGGCTTGGTATATATGCAAAATATTTTTAGTTTTATAAAACTTCCTAGTGATATTTATGCGATGGATTCATTGCCAATGATTTTATCCATTAATGATGTGTTATTTATAATTCTTATTTGTTTTTGTTTTATTATTTTTCCAGGATGGATTTCTGGGAAAAAAGTTTCAGATTTTAATCTTATTGAGGCATTAAAATGGGGCAAGTAATTTTAGAAGCTAAAGGACTAGTTAAGTCTTATTTAAATGGACAATCAAAACTTATAGTACTTAATGGTATTGATCTTAGTCTAGAAGAAGGAAAAATAATAACTATAATGGGTAAATCAGGATCTGGAAAGTCAACCCTATTAAATATTTTGAGTACTTTGGATAGTTCGGATCGAGGATCTCTAAAGATAAATGGGGATAATATTCGAAATTTTTCTGATAATGATATTTCATCTTTGAGAAACTATTATATAGGATTTGTATTTCAATTTCATCATTTGTTACCTGATTTTACTGTTTTCGAAAATATTTTAATGCCAAAATGGATTAATAAGAAAAAATTTAAATTAGAGTGGGCATTAGAATTATTAGATATTTTGGAATTAAAAAAGAATAGAGATCAATATCCTTCAGAGTTATCTGGTGGAGAAAGACAGCGTGTTGCAGTTTTAAGAGCCTTAATCAATAAACCAAAAATTCTATTTGCTGATGAACCCACCGGAAATTTAGATGAAAAAAATGCTTTAATATTGGTTGACCTATTTAGGAAAATTAATAGAGATTTTGGCGTAACTATTGTTTTAACAACACACAATTCAGACGTTGCTTCAATTGGTAATGTAAAGTATGAATTAAAGTCAGCACTGCTAGAAGAAAAATAAAAATTAATAATAATGAAAAAGAATTTTTCTAAAAAACTTCAAACAATATTAAAGTATGCTAAAGAGGATGCCATTCGTTTAGGGAATTCTTATGTCGGTTCAGAGCACCTCTTGATTGGATTACTAAAAATTAAATCAGGAATATCTTCAAAAATATTTGAGCTTTATGATTTAGACATTAAATCAGTAATAAAATTGATTGAAGATTTGATAAGTAATTCTAAAAGTACAATGACTTTAGGCCATTTACCTTTAAGCCTGAGAGCTGAAAGAGTGTTAAAGAATGCTTATTTAGAAGCCACTTCCAGGAGTCAAAATATTGCTGATGATGAGCATTTGCTATTGTCTATGTTGCGTGAAAAAGAGGGTGTTATTCATGAAGTTTTAAGCTCATTCAATCTTGATTTTGATACTGTATCTGAATTGATCGATAGTGAGACTGTAGATGCTAGAGAAGAGTATGATTTTGACGAATACAAAACTGAGCATAAAACACCTACTCTCGATCATTTTTCTAGAGATATTACTAGTTTAGCATCCAGAGGGAAATTAGACCCGGTAATTGGCCGAGAAAAAGAAATAGAAAGAGTAGCTCAGGTGTTAGCCCGCAGGAAAAAAAATAATCCTGTTCTCATTGGTGAGCCAGGAGTAGGGAAGACGGCAATAATTGAAGGATTAGCTCAGAGAATTGTAAGGAAAACTGTACCAAGACTTCTTCATAATAAACGTATTCTTTCTTTGGATCTAGCAGCTATAGTCTCAGGCACCAAGTATAGGGGGCAATTTGAGGAAAGATTAAAAAGTATAATGAATGAGCTTGAATCTCGTAAAAATTTAATTATTTTTATTGATGAGTTGCATACCTTAGTTGGTGCCGGAGGAGCTTCAGGTTCTCTAGATGCCTCCAATATGTTTAAGCCTTCACTGGCGCGTGGAGACCTTCACTGTATTGGTGCGACTACGCTTAATGAGTATCGGCAGCATATTGAAAAAGATGGAGCCCTTGATAGACGTTTTCAAAAAATAATAATTAATGCTCCTTCTGTAAATGAGTCTATTGAGATACTAATGGGCTTAAAAGAAAAATACGAAGAGCACCATAATGTGAAATATTCAAATAATGCAATTGAAGCATGTGTGCACTTATCAGAGAGATACATATCTGATAGATTTTTACCAGATAAGGCCATTGATATTTTAGATGAAGCTGGTGCTCGGGCACATATGTTTAATGATAAAGTACCGAAAAATATAATCACTATTGAAAAAAAAATAGACACTTTACGATCAAAAAAAGAAATCAAGGTTACAAAGCAGCTTTATGAAGACGCAGCGGTTTTAAGGGATGAAGAACGTAAACTTCTTGAAAAGCTCAGTAAGGCCCAAAAGTCTTGGAATGAAAAATCTAAAACTAAAGAGTTAAATATCTCATCCGAACATGTTGCTGATATCGTTTCTATTATAACTGGTATACCAGTTACTAAAGTTGCAGAATCTGAGAGCCAAAAGCTTCTCAAGCTACCAAAAAGTTTGAGTCAATTTATTATTGGACAAGAAACAGCAATACAAAGCATATCAAAGGCAATACAAAGAGCTAGAACAGGATTAAAGGATCCTTCTAAACCGATTGGTGTATTTTTATTTTTGGGACCCACCGGAGTTGGGAAAACTGAGTTAGCAAAAGTACTCGCCAAATATTTGTTTAATCATTCTAATTCATTAGTAAAGGTTGATATGTCAGAGTTTACAGAAAGGTTTTCACTTTCAAGATTAATTGGCGCTCCTCCTGGTTACGTGGGCTATGAGGAGGGTGGAGAATTGACTGAAAAAATTCGTAGAAACCCATACTCTGTAGTATTATTAGATGAAATAGAGAAAGCACATCCAGACTTATATAGTATTATGCTTCAAGTTTTTGATGATGGTATTCTTACCGATGGCTTAGGAAGAAAAATTGATTTTAGTAATACAATTATAATAATGACCTCAAACCTAGGCACGAAAGACCTTAATGGTAATGACCTAGGGTTTGGCGAGTATTCTGCTCAAGATAATTATAAAAATATAAGTTCAAAGATCATGAAATCTGTAGAGAAAACATTTTCTCCAGAGCTTATTAATCGTATTGATGATACAATAGTATTTCATTCATTGAGTGAGGAAGATGTTTTTAAAATTATAGATTTACAATTGAGAAATCTTTCTGATAACTTGTCAAAAATGGGATTAAAATTAAAACTTTCAATCTCTGCAAAGCGGTTATTAGCCAAAAGAGGCTATGATCCTAAATATGGGGCTAGGCCTCTTCGAAGAGAGATTCAACTCTCTCTAGAGGATCACTTGTCTGAGGTATTTTTAAAACGCACCTTTCCTGAGGGAACGATTATAAAAGTAGATTCAAATAAATCTGACTTTAAATTCCTATTTATTGATAAAAATAAATCACCAGTAAAAAAATAAACGCTCAAAATAGGTTTAATTAACTGGTATTACTGCCAAATAGAATTATTATTTCATAAAATCTGCCAAATAGTACTACTAATTAATTTGGAATATTGCTTGTAAAGTAATAAACATAACAAAATTTCTTAGGAGATGGAATGTCGAAAATTATTGGAATTGATTTAGGTACTACAAATTCTTGTGTATCTGTTTTAGAAGGTGGTGAGCCTACAGTAATCACTAACCCTGAAGGGGGTAGAACTACTCCTTCTGTTGTTGCTTTTTCAAAAGACGGTGAGCGTTTAGTTGGCCAAACAGCGAAGCGCCAAGCCGTTACGAATCCCGAGAACACCATTTTTTCTATAAAACGGTTTATGGGTCGTATGTTTAAAGAGGTTGGTACTGAAATTACTGAGGTGCCATATAAAGTAGAAAAAAATTCAAATGGTGCTGTCATTGTTAAGGCAAATGATAAAGATTACACACCTCCAGAGATTAGTGCCATGGTATTACAGAAGCTTAAGCAGGATGCTGAAGAATATTTAGGTGATAAAGTCACCGATGCTGTGATTACAGTTCCCGCATATTTCAATGATTCTCAAAGGCAGGCTACAAAAGATGCCGGGAAAATAGCAGGGTTAAATGTTCGTAGAATAATTAATGAACCAACTGCAGCAGCCCTGGCTTATGGTTTAGACAAGAAAAAAGATGAAAAAATCGCAGTCTTTGATTTAGGTGGAGGGACGTTTGATGTATCTATTCTCGAATTAGGCGATGGTGTTTTTGAGGTTAAAGCCTCAAACGGCGATGGACATTTAGGTGGTGATGATTTTGATCAAAAAGTTATTAATTGGATAGCTGAAGAGTTTAATAAAAGTGATGGTATCGATTTGCGTAAAGATTCAATGGCGCTTCAAAGGTTAAAAGAGGCCGCTGAATCGGCAAAAAAAGAACTATCATCTTCAAAACAGACAGATATTAATTTACCTTTTATTACAGCAGATGCTTCAGGGCCAAAGCACTTGAATCTAAAACTTTCTAGGGCAAAATTTGATGAGTTAGTCGCTGATTTAGTTGAGCGGACGATTGAGCCTTGTAAAAAGGCCTTATCAGATTCTGGTTTGAGTTCATCTGATATTGATGAAGTAATATTGGTTGGTGGTTCAACGAGAATTCCAAGAATACAAGAAAAAGTAAAAGAAATTTTTGGTAAAGAGCCAAATAAAAGTGTAAACCCCGATGAGGTTGTTGCTCTGGGGGCTGCTATACAGGGGGGCGTACTAGCTGGGGATGTTGATGACGTATTATTGCTAGATGTTACACCTCTTTCGCTCGGCATAGAAACATTAGGTTCAGTATCAACTAGATTAATTGATAGAAATACAACTGTTCCTACTAAGAAATCTCAGGTTTTTAGTACAGCTTCAGATAATCAACCTAGTGTCGAGATTCACGTTCTGCAGGGAGAGAGAGAAATGGCATCTGATAATAAGTCCCTAGGGAAATTTCATCTAGATGTTCAACCCGCACCTAGAGGAGTGCCACAGATTGAAGTGACATTTGATATTGATGCTAATGGAATAGTAAATGTTAGCGCACAGGATAAGGCGACAGGAAAAGAGCAAAGTATTCGAATTGAATCATCTAGTGGTCTTAGTGATACTGAAATCGAAAAGATGGTTAACGACTCAAAAAAGAATGAACAAAAAGATAAAGAAAAAAGAGAGCAGGTTGATGCTACTAACCAATCAGAACATCTAATATATGAAACAGAGAAAAATATTAAAGAGTATGATGAAAAATTAAATGATGAAGATAAAGCACAGATTAATGAAAAGTTAGATGCATTACGAAAGGCGAAGGGGGCTGGAAATACAGTTGATATGAAAAAAGCTTCAGAAGAATTAAGTACTGCATGGTCTCAGGTCGCGACCAAAATGCAGGAGGGGGCTAATCCGTCTGATCAGCAACAGGAGGCACCTCCAAGTGGTGATAAAAAAGGTAAAAATAAAGATGAAATAGAGGACGCGGATTTTGAGGTTGTTGACTAAATAATCATTAGTCTAATTAATCTTTATAAAAAGCGTTCAGGATTGAGCGCTTTTTTGTTTTTGGAACTCCTCTTTCTTGAGGTAGTTTAAATAACGAAAAATATTTATGTTTGTAAAAATTAAAAAATCCACATTTTTTTTTACTGCTTTAATTATATCTATAATTATCTTCAGTTCAAGTGCAAATATTTGGGAATCCTTTATTATTGATAAATTAAATGATAGGTTGTCAAATAACAGGTTTGAAATCATATCTGCTAAAATATCTGGGAATTTATTTAGTAGTATAAAAATTGAAAATGTGAATGTTATTCATCCTTCTTTAGGTAGCATGTTAATAAAAAGAGGATTGATAAATTTAAACTTTATTTCATCCTTAATAGGTAGGATGACTTTCGATGACATCAAGGTAGAAGACCTAAATATACAGTCACCTAATAAAATTTTAGAAAAGACTGATTCTCTGAAAAAATATAATAATCCAAACATACCTTTTGATGTCAATCATTTTTTTATTAGTGGTCAGATACCTATCGAATTCCAAAATGATATATTGATTCTTGTTGGTGAGTTAGAGGGCAGTATTAAAGGGGAGAAAGATTTAAAGGTTGAGCTGTCAAGCTTAAAGCTTAAAAACCAGGGTGAAAAATCTATTACTTTCAGGATGGATAATGTAAAGCTTACGGCTAATCAAAATGGTGTGATTATAGATCAATTTTCAGGTATGCTAGGCAATGCACCTATTAATGGTATTCTTTCTTACTTATATAGTGAATCAAAATTAATTGGGTCTATAAAAATTGATGAATTCTATTTATCTGAAGATTTAATCAGTCAGACTCCCTTAAAAGGAAAATTTAGCAAACTCTCTGGAAAAGTAGATTTTGAATCTGTCGATGGTAACATTAACGGAAGTCTTTCAATATCTAACAAACTAGGCTTAGGAATGAGTGGAGATATAAATCTCATAACAAAAGATTCTAACGTATTCCTAAAGTCTTTAAACCTATATGGTGAAGATTCTAGGCTTAGAGTAAATGGTGTATGGGAAGATAACAGGCGTTTAAGCGGATATTTTTACCTTGATAGTTTAGATCTTAGTCGTTGGTTAATTGATCAAAACCCAACACTACTATCAGGCATGGCAATCCTTGAAGGTGCAGTTGATGAAAAAAAATCCCTTGAAAATATCGAGCTCACATTAGAGGTAGCTGAATATGGTGTTTTTTCTGATGATGAGAGTTCCTTCCATGGAACTGTTAGTTATAGTGATAGCATAGTTTCAACAGTAGATCCTGTAATGTTGATTATTGGCGAAAGCATATTATCAATAGATGGGGAAATAAACCTAAGATCTCGTGAATTAGATATTCTAGCTGATTTAGAGAATGCTGATATAAATATAATTAATCAGTTTTGGATGGATAAGTTTAAAAGTGGTACCGCTACTGGAAAATTAAAAATTAGGGGAACGATTGAGCGACCTGATGCGGTAGCAGATCTAAATTGTAAAAATATTGTTTATAGAGATTTTTCTTTAAACTCAATTAGTTTTCACTCTGAGATGCAATCAGACTCTAGTTTTCCATCTGGTTTTGTAAATCTCAAAATTGAAGAAGGTCACTGGAAAGATGAATTTTTTGACACTGGAACACTTGATATTTCTTTTTCAAAGGACAGGATGATAGTTGAGAACTGTCACTTTAAATCAGGTGATGATTATTTGTTAGTTTCAGGATCATGGTTATCAAAGAATAAATATAAATTAGATAGAATCCAGGCTGCCTATCGAAACAACTATTTGATTAACGCAAAACCTGTATTTATTACCTATCAAGATACTGCTGTTTCAATAGATCCTTTTGAGATACATATTAATGATGGTATCCTTGATGGGGTGTTAACCTTTGGCTCTCATTCTGAAGGTCGCCTAAAAATGTCAAACTTTGATGCAAATGTACTTACCCAGTTTATGAATAATAAATATTTGGATCTATCAGGCATAATTTTTGGTGAACTTGGTTTCAGTGCATCAAATGAAAATCTAATCTATGATATTGATATATCACTGAAAAAAGGATTTTATTTGGGTGAAGCTTATGATCAAATGAATCTAGCAATTTTGTTAAAATCAGGGGTGATGCATATTGATGACATTTCTATGACTAGAGATACATCACTTGGGTTTCAGTTATCAGGAACCTTACCACTGGAGAATTCACATAACAATAAATCGAATATTTCAGTTTTTACAACTTATAAGAATTTATCTATGTCAATGCTTCATAAGCTTATCCCTGAATTTTATAAAATAGAAGGTAGTGCTACTGGAAGCCTGAAATTATTTGGTAGCCTAGATAAAACTAAGTTTGAGTATAACACAATAATAGAAGATGCTGTTTTTGATCGTATTCATCTAGGAGATATTGACAGTAAAGGTTCCTATAAAAACGATTATTTAAGAATCGATTATGCTAATTCCAAAAATAGAGAAGAGACAATCACTTCTTATGGTTCAGTACCCCTAGATTTAAATTTGAGCTCTGATCGTTTTGGCCAATTTTTTATGGAGGACAGTCTTAATTATCACACAAAAGCAACTCTAAGTTCAATGCCCTTTTTAAGCCCTTATATCCTAGAATTAGATTCTGTTAGAGGTGACATAGATATACTGTTATTATTATCTGGCCCTGCCTCTGCTATTGTTCGTAACGGAAGTATTGAAGTAAATAATTCTTTTGTATACACTATGTTGATCAATAATCCTTTAATTAGTGTTGACGGGAAAGCTGTTATGAATGATAATATATTGAGCATTAAATCATTGGATGGTGCTTCCATAAAAAAGGTTCCAAATAAACAATCTTCTGACTTTGATAATATTCGTGTAAATGGTTCTATAGATTTCACTAGATTTTTTCAACCAGATTATAATTTAAAAGTAAACTCAATAAATCAAAAAAATATCTATGTAGAAACATTACCTATTAATTTAACTGGAATTGTCGACTCTTTAAATATTGTAATAAGTGGAAGGGATACGGTTAATATATCTGGGACTATAGAGGCGGTAGATATCACTCTTTTTCATGAGTTTATTTCAGAAGATATCGGTTCCACATTAGCTACAGATGATGGTCTTGTTATTATGTCTTATAGCCTAAATATCCCTATTAAGGGAGAGGGTAAGTTTCAAAACTCACAGGTAGATGCAATTATGATTGGTGAGATTAGTTTATCGAAAGTTGGTAAACAGTTCTGGAATATTGGTGGAGAAGCTTATATAGAAAATGGCTCAATATTTTCATACAAAGATAATTTCTCGGGTTTAAATGGCTATGTGACATTTGACAATAATGGAATTAATCCTAGTATGGATTTGACTGCTTATACCATGATAGCTGATGAGGAAATAAGATTGAGAATTAAAGGCGACTTAGACGATGCAGATTTAATATTAGAATCTGGCAGCGGCTATTCAGAAAGTGACATTTTAGAACTATTAACTTGGGGTAAGCGGTTCGAGGACCAGGAAATGTCATCAATAGGATTTGGTATACAAGCAAATTCATTGCTTGGCTCTTTGTTAGAAACGCAAATAGAGAAAAATTTAGAAGAAATGTCGGCATTAAAAATTCTTAGGCCTGATAATATTGATATTTCAGGGACTGCGAGTTTTATAACTGGCAGGAATATGTCTGCAAGCGAACGAAATGACCTCGAAGATTTTAAAATTTCTGCAAAAAAGAAATTTGGCAGCAAAACATATGCAAATCTATCATATAAAAAGTCCTTCTCATTAACAAATCCAGATCAATTACAGATTGGTGTAGAATATAAATTAAATCGTAACTTATCCTTAGTTGGAAACATGGATGATAAAGGCAATCTGCATCTCAAGTATCGCTATAGATACGCATACTAATTCAATAATTTTATAAGTGTTGAGATTTTTTATTCTAGCTATTGCTGGCTGGTATTTGGTTTTTAATCCAACATTCAGCCAAGATTTACCTATCAAAATTAACTCTATTACAATTTCTGGTAATCAGTCCATTTCAAAAAAAGAATTGATGCCACTATTAAGGCAGAGGCGATCAAATTTCTCATTTAAAGGCACAAGTTTTAACGGGCGTCTTTTAAAAATGGATGCATTTACTCTAAAAAACTATTTTATTTCAAAAGGATTTTTACTGGTTGAGGTAAAAGAATCATATGAAATAAAGAATAATGTGGCGGAAATACATTTTACTATAAATGAGAACAAACAATATTTTGTATCTAAAGTAGATATTACTGGAAATAAAAATCTTTCAGACGGTGAAATTCAGATTATCCTTAGTCTGAATGAGGGCGAGCCATTTAATAGCGTTTTATTAAATGAAAGAATAACAGAATTACAAAAAGAATTTGAATACTTTTCAAAATTATTTTCTTTAATTGAGATAGAGCCAGTTATTAGTGATTCAGTAAAAGTATTTATCAAAATCAATGAAGGGTTAGATGTCTATGTAAATAAAACTTTTATAGAAGGAATTGATATGGTAGATAGTGCTTTTATACAAAGAGAATTATTGTATAAAACTGGAGAATATTATTCTCCGCAGTCTATAGAAAAATCTAAAAGAAGGCTACGAGAGACAGGTCTCTATTCTATGGTTAATATTGTACCAATAAAAGTTGTGGACTCTGATTCCTTAGTTAATATTGTTATATCCTTAAATAAATATAAACAGAAGGAATGGCTATCTGTTGGAGGATATGAACCAATAGAATTTTATGAAGGTCTAGACCCTTTGCCAGCAATTGGTGGTTTTGTTGAATGGCGCAATCGGTCTATTTTTAGAACAAGTACAAACTTTTCAACGAAGTTCATGGTTGGCTTTCCTTGGGAAACCAATTTTAATTTACCGCGATTAAGATATGATATTGGGTTTGATAGTAATTGGATCTTAGGCATTCGTTGGCCTACAAAAATAAGTAGTTTCTATGAGACATTGATTAATTATGATCAGGAAACTATTGACCAGGTTGAACGTTTTGGACTCGAGATGTCTCAGAGCACAAGTTTTGATGATAGGTCTTATATACAAAACGTCACTGTCTGGGAATATTTTAGCGATAATAAAATTGAAAATAATGCTACATTTATTAATGATAGTGTGAATATAATTCAAAATATATCATCTATAAAAAATTTACAACAACGCTCGCTGTCTATTAGACTTCATATTGACAAAAAAGATGACCCCTTGATTCCAAAGAAAGGTTATTTGGTTGATATCTACTTTAAATCTACTGGATATATTTTAGGCGGAGAACGCGACTATCATAAGCTAGACCTCTCGTTTAATTCCTATTTTTCTTTAAATAAAAAATCTGTTATTGCTACACGTTTTAAGATAGGGAGACTGTGGTCATGGGATCAATCAGATGTAGACTACAGTTATGAAAAATTTTATTTAGGAGGAAGTTCAAATATGCGTGGCTGGGAAATTCTTCGATATAATACTGCGGATGGACTTGGAAATATTCCTATTGGTGGATTATTTAGATTCCTTACAAATATAGAACTTCGTCTACAGTTATCCGAGAGTATAGGAATGAATATTTTTTATGATGGAGGTATTTTAACAGACGATTACAAGCGTTTTAGTAAAAAGAGATTGGGCTGGGATACAGGAATCGGACTGACACTAGCTACTCCTTTAGGTCCGGTAAGGTTAGACTATGCGGTGCCCGCAATAAATGATAATATTGATTTTGGTAATGGTCTAATTAATATAGGCGTGCAGTACCTCTTTTAAGTTTTAATTATTTTGGAACCACTGTTAATTTAATTTGTTATTATAACAGTATGTTCTTTTGAGATTTGATTTCGAAACATAAATTATCGCTAATCAAATAAAGAAAAAATGAAGAAAATAATAATTATAATAGTCGGTCTACTTTTTATCGGGTGTTCCAAAAGTGCTCCAGAGTTATTGGATCTAGCGCAGTCTAGCTTAGACCAAAATGAAGAAGATAAAGCCATTAAAAATTTGGATTTACTAATAAAGAAATACCCAAAAGATACCCTTGCATCACTAGCTCAGTATAAACTAGTAAATATATATAAAAATTGGAAGCATGATCCTCAAATGGTATCTATGGCTCTAAAAAATACCATCGATAATTATCCAGGTTCTGTGCAAGCTAAGCAGGCGAGTAAAGAGCTTGATGCTTTTCCAGAGTGGGTAATTAATAAATCGGAAACATTGCGAAAAAGAAAACTTACTAACGAATCTATTAGCAATCTTATATACATAGTTAAAAAATACCCAGATCATGAGCTTGCACCCAAAGCTCAATATATAATTGGAGACATTTATATGAATGATCTTAGAGATTTTGAAAAAGCTTTGGAAGAGTATAAAGTGGTTCTCAATACGTATAAAGGCTCTAAGGAGGAAGCACTTGCTCAGTTTATGACTGGATATATATATGCAAATGTTTTAAAAGATTTTGATAAAGCACGTAGGGAATATCAAGTGTTTTTAGATCGTTTTCCAAAACATGAACTCTCACCATCAGTAAAATTTGAGATTGATTATTTAGGAAAAGACATTAATGAGATTCCCGCATTAAAACATATTACCTCTTAAAGATTAATTTATAAAATGAATGATTTCAACCTTTCAGCGATAAATGATCGCATTGCAGGATCATCAGAATTTGTACAACCACTGCGTGATAGTCTTAATAAAGTCATTATTGGCCAAGAGAGATTAATTGATAAGATAATAATATGTATGCTGGCTGATGGCCATATGTTATTAGAAGGTGTACCTGGATTAGCAAAAACACTTACCGTTAAAACACTAGCTAGTTCTATTGATACTAATTTCCAAAGAATCCAGTTTACACCAGATATGTTACCCGCAGATCTTATAGGAACTTTAATATATAATCAAAAGTCTGGTGGGTTTGACACAAGAAAGGGCCCAATATTTTCTAATATTATATTAGCTGATGAAATAAACCGATCCCCTGCTAAGGTGCAGAGTGCATTATTAGAGGCAATGCAAGAAAAGCAAGTAACGATTGGTGAAAATACTTATGCCCTAGATTTACCATTTTTAGTCTTAGCAACACAAAATCCTATAGAGCAGGAAGGAACCTACCCACTTCCAGAGGCGCAAGTAGATCGTTTTATGTTCAAACTTTTGGTTGATTATCCAGATGTGACCTCAGAAAAACTACTGATGCGTCAAAACACACAAGCAACAGATAATATAAAAATTAAGCCTGTTGTAGGTCCTGATAAGATTATCAATGCACAAAATGTAATTAATGAGATATATGTAGATGAGAAAGTTGAAGATTATGTACTGAAATTAATTTTTGCTACAAGAAATCCCCTTAAATATGACTTAAAAGATATGGATGGAATCATTGATTTTGGGGCTTCACCTAGAGCCACGATTAATATAGTTCGAGCAGCCAAGGCAAGAGCATTTACTGAAGGTCGAGGTTATATTACTCCAGAAGATATTAGATATATTGGAGCTGATATTTTAAGGCACAGGCTTATTCTAACTTATGAGGCAGAGGCGGAAGAGCTAACAACCGATGCTGTCATTAGCAGACTATTTGAAAAAATAGAGGTTCCATAAAAAATAATGATACCTCGCGAAATACTGAAAAAAGTTAAGCGAATAGAAATTCAGACTCGTGGCTTAGTAAACAATTTTTTTGGTGGTGAATATCACTCAGTATTTAAAGGTCGCGGAATGACTTTTTCCGAAGTCAGGGAATACCAACCGGGCGATGATATAAGGTTAATTGACTGGAATGTTACAGCAAGGTCAGGCAATCCGTTTATCAAAGTATTTGAAGAGGAAAGAGAACTAACTGTTTTTTTGATTGTTGATATTTCCGCATCTGGCATATTCGGATCCAGATCTCAATTGAAAAAAAATATTGGTGCTGAGATAGCGAGTGTACTTGGATTTTCAGCTATAAAAAACAATGATAAGGTTGGCCTTATTCTATTTTCTGATGAAGTAGTAAAATATCTTCCGCCTAAAAAAGGTAAATCACACGTATTACGAGTAATTCGAGAATTATTGTATACAACGCCAGATGGAGATGGGACATCAATAAAAAATGCTTTAGAATTTTTAATGAAGGTTTCTAAGAGGAAGTCAGTAGTCTTTCTACTATCTGATTTTTTAGATAAAGAATATTGGGATTCGGTACGGGTAGTAAACCGGAAACATGATTTGATTGGTATAAAGATATATGACCCTTTTGAAAATGATTTACCAAATATTGGAATGTTAAAAGTAGAAGATCCTGAGACAGGTTCAATGTTTTGGATCGATACCTCTTATATACCAGACCTCCAAAAAATGAATAATGACAATATAAGATCATTATCTGATTTAGAAAAAGAATCAGCCAAAATCGGATTGGATTTTATATCGATATCAACAACTGAGGATTATATAGAACCATTAATGAAGTTTTTTAAAAGGAGGGGAAAGAAATATTAATCTTACGAAAAATATTATTTTCCATTATTCTTTATAGCTGTTCAGTTTTTTGCCAATCAGTATCTATTACTTCTGAAATTGACACATCTATAGCCAGCATTGGAGATGTAATCACTTGGACAATAAAAAGTAATAGGTCGGGCTATAATAAAAACTTAGAATTTCCAGAACTTAATCTTCAAGGGGATTCGGTATCAATCTATTCACAACGATTAATTGAGAATGGTGGTCAGACTATTGGGCGAGTTTTTGAAATTGCATTTTGGGATACTGGAAAATTTTATACCCCTCCATATTTTGTTAATGTTTTAAATGAGCATGGTGATATCCAGTATGATATTAACATTGAAGAAGTCCCAATAGCTGTAGTCTCTGTATTAGCATCATTAGATGATAAAAACCTTAGGCCAATTAAAAGCCCAGTCCCTGTTCGTGGTATAATACCATATAGAATAATTATACTGATAATTTTATCCTTAGCTATTATTCTAGCGATTGTTTTGGTATGGAAAAAAAGAGATATAATTATAAATAAGTCGAATTATATAGTTAAAAATACGCCTATGGAAATCGCTAAAAATCGATTAGCTAATCTTAATGAAAAAGGATTCGCAAAAGATTTTTATACAGAAATATCTCACATAACCAGGGAATATATTGAACACTCTAAATATATTAAGACACTCGAAATGACTACAGAAGAAATAATAAATAATAGGACTTTGTTTTTATTTGATGATAATAGTTTTTCTGAATGGACGGATCTTTTATATAAAGCAGATCTTGTAAAATATGCAAAGCAAGCTATTGAGGTTTCTGAAATGGAGAGTGATAGATATAAAGCAATTGATTTTATTGATAATTTTTCTGCTAGGAGTACATAACTCTTATATAAATAAGCCTGAGTTATGAAGAATAAATTAGTGGACTTATATTTATATGTAATTAGACTTAACTAAATAAGGGTTTTTGTGGCAACAACAGCAGACATAAAAAACAATGCAGTAATTCTATTCAAAACAAAAAGAATGAAAGTGATTGAGTTTCAGCATGTGAAGCCTGGGAAGGGTGGTGCATTTGTAAGGACTAAATTAAGAGATATTCAGACTGGTAAGATTATTGATCATACCTTTAACTCTGGTGCAAGGTTAGAATTTATTAGAGTAGAAGCAAAGCAGATGCAGTTTCTTTACCTTGATGGAGAGAACTATGTTTTTATGGATAATAAAAACTATGAACAATTGATGGTTCATGATAGTGTGGTTTCTCAAAATAAGAGGTACCTGATTGCTGGAATGAACGTAGACATTATTTTTGACGATGAAGAAATACTAGGTCTTAGGATGCCAGCACATGTGGTGCTTGAGATTATCAAAACTGAGCCGGGGTTTAAAGGTAACACTGCTACCGGTGCTAATAAGCCCGCTACTGTTGAAACTGGTTATGAACTTAATGTTCCTCTTTTTATCGATGAGAAAGAACATATAAAGATAGATACTCGGAGTGGTGAATATGTTGAAAGAGCAAAAAAATAATTAAAGATTGGATCTATTTATGTGGCAGGATAAACTTAAAGAAATAATATATATATTAGAAAATTCAGATGTTAATGAAATTGAAGTAACTTTTTGGGGGAAAAAGATCCGTGTGTTGAAAAATTCACCTAACATTGCCGCTGATCCATCAGATGCAATTTCTTACGGGAAAAACATTAAATCTACATCTTCGGATGATATTAAAAATCAAACTACTTATGATATAAATGGCGCGAATATTTTATCGCCAATGCCTGGCGTTTTTTATAGTGCTCAATCTCCAGATAAGCCGCCATATGTCAAAGAGGGTGACACTGTTAAAACTGGTCAAGTAATATGTGTAGTAGAATCAATGAAGATCATGAATGAAATTGAATCAGAATATGATGGAGTGATTAAAAAAATATTTGTAAATAATTCTGACCCAGTAGAGTTTAACCAGCCTTTATACCTTATAGAGCCATCTTAATAAAATAATGTTTAATAAAATTCTTATCGCTAATCGTGGTGAAATAGCTCTTCGTGTCATACGGGCATGTCATGAACTAGGGATTAAAACAGTCGCAATATATTCAACCGCCGATGATTTGTCTTTGCATGTTAAATTCGCTGATGAGGCAGTATGTATTGGTCCTCCACCTAGTTCTGAAAGTTATTTAAATATTCCAAGAATTATTGCTGCCGGGGAAATCACAAACTCTGATGCGATACATCCTGGATATGGATTTTTATCAGAATCATCTGAATTTTCAAGAATTTGTTTTGAAAATGGGTTCGAATTTATTGGTCCTAATCCTGAAATGATTAAATCAATGGGTGATAAGGCTACTGCTAAAAAAACTATGAAATCTGCTGGTGTTCCTGTAATTCCTGGCGGGGAAGGAATATTATCTGATGCTGAAGAAGCAAAAATAATAGCAAATGAAATGGGCTATCCAATTATGTTAAAAGCGACAGCAGGTGGTGGAGGCAGAGGCATGCGTTTAGTTAAAAAAGAAAATGAGTTAACGGATCTCTATGAGATTGCTTACCAAGAAGCACTACTTGGTTTCGGTAATGGAGACCTATATATAGAAAAATTTATCGAGAAAACTAGGCACATAGAGATTCAGATTTTAGCTGATGCTATGGGCAATGTTATTCATCTTGGAGAAAGAGACTGTTCTATTCAGCGTAGGCACCAGAAGCTTGTCGAAGAGTCTCCATCTTCCGCTGTTGATAATCAACTAAGAATAGCAATGGGCGAGGCTGCTATTGCTGGAGCAAAATCAATAGACTATATTGGTGTAGGTACCATAGAATTTTTATTAGATAAGAATAAGAACTTTTATTTTATGGAAATGAATACGAGGATTCAGGTAGAGCATCCAGTAACAGAAATGGTTACCGGTGTAGATCTAATTAAACAACAAATCCGTGTTCATGCTGGAGAGAAATGTCCTAGCTATAATTCTAATTATAAATTAAGAGGGCATTCAATCGAGTGCAGGATAAATGCTGAGGATCCTTCAAAAAACTTCATGCCATCTCCAAATAAAATTACAAATTTTCATATGCCAGGTGGAAAAGGGGTAAGGATTGACTCGCATGCATATACAGGCTATGTGATTCCAACGCACTATGATTCAATGATAGGAAAACTAATAGTGCATGCAAAAAATAGACCCCAAGCTATTATTCGAATGCAGAGGGCCCTTGAGGAGGCTATCATTGAAGGGCCAAAAACCACAATCCCGTATCATCAAAAAATAATGGAGAATGATGATTTTATTTCTGGAAAATTTGATACAGGGTTTCTAGAAAATTTCACCTATAAACCAGAATAAATCAAAGAGGATATAAAATTGAACGTACCAAGGAAATTATTATATACTAAAGAACATGAGTGGATAAATAATAAAGATGATGAAGTAATAATAGGAATTACAGATTTTGCGCAAAGTCAGTTAGGTGATATAATATTCTTAGAACTGCCAGACGTTGGCGAAAAAATTACTGAAGGAGAGCCTTTTGGTGAGGTTGAAGCCGTAAAAACTGTCTCAGAACTTTATGCACCTGTCAATGGAACTGTGATTGAAGTAAACGATAATTTAGAAGATTCTCCGGATAAAGTAAACCAAGATTGTTATGGAGAGGGATGGATAATTAAGATTAAACTTGATCAGAAAATTATAAAAGAAAATCTTTTAGATTATCAGGGTTATACTAATCTTGTAGAATAAATGAGTGTTCTAACAAAACTTAAAGAGTGTGTAGCAAGAAGAGGTGCTGGGTTTATCGTATTGATTGATCCCGATAAAAAAAATGATAAAAATATTGATCAATGTGTAGAAAGTGCTAACGAAAATGGTGCAGATGCGCTATTTGTTGGTGGTAGTATCATGATGGATTCACTATATCAGCAAAGAGTAGAGCGCATTAAATCAATGGCTGAAATCCCTATCATTCTTTTTCCTGGAGGAGTTAACCAACTAAATAATAATTATGATGCAATGCTATTTATGTCATTGTTATCAGGAAGAAACCCTCATTATCTTATAGGAGAGCAAGTTATAGCTGCACCTATCGTTAAAGATTATGGGATAGAGACAATACCTACAGGTTACTTACTAATTGATGGTGGCTCGCCTACAACCGTAGAGTTTATTAGTGGTACCCGACCTATTCCTTCAAATAGACCTGATATTGCTGTCTCTCATGCTTTAGCGGGTCAGTTTTTGGGTATGCAATTGATTTATCTAGAGGCTGGAAGTGGAGCATTAAATAAAGTTTCAGAGGAAATGATAAAACAAGTGTCAAATGAAATTAATATAGGATTAATTGTTGGTGGTGGGATTCGTACCCCAGAAGATGCTAAAAGCATTGTCGATGCTGGAGCTTCTTATGTTGTTATCGGGTCAGTGCTAGAAAAATCGACAACACTAATAACTGAGTTTTCTTCGGCTATTCACAGTAGTTAAAATCGCTAATTATGGAGCTCAAATTGATGAAAGAAAATATTAAACAACAAATTCTTGATAGCGCAAAAATAAAACATGATATAGCACTTAATGGTGTTGAAGTAATAGAGCGTGCCGCGCATTTATTAATTGATTCTATAAAGGCTGGTGGTAAAATCCTGTGGTGCGGGAATGGTGGAAGCGCAGCTGATGCTCAACATCTGGCAACAGAACTTATGGGTGGAATGTCGGATCATGATAGGATGCCTATACCTTCAATCGCTCTGACAACTGATTCTTCTTTTATTACTGCTTGGTCAAACGACACTGATTTCGAATCAATATTTTCTCGGCAGATACAAGGCCTTGGAAAAGAAGGCGATGTACTAGTGGGCATATCAACAAGTGGAAATTCAAAGAATATTATTAATGCACTAAAACAAGCAAAATACAAAAAATTAAAAACCATTGCTTTTACTGGGAAAACCGGTGGTGACTTAAATGGGATTGCTGATATTACTATAAAGGTCCCTTCAGATGATACACAAAGAATTCAAGAGTCTCATATTATGATTGGTCAGATAATTTGTGGTCTTGTTGAATCCTTTGTAATGAAAAATTAATGATAGACCACCTGCAGGATTATCTTACTATGCTTCGGGTGGAAATTAATGTGTCTCCAAGAACAATTGAAGCCTATGAAGCTGACATTAGGCGTTATTTAGAATATATTAATGAATCAGAAGGTATTTCTTCTCTAAAAGATATTAAGCAAGGACATATTAGAGGATATGTAAGATTATTAAGTGAGATATTATTAGCCCCATCTAGTATTTCTAGAATGATTGCATCGGTACGATCATATCATCAGTTTCTCTCAAAAGAAAAAATATTAAATAATAATCCATCACTCTCAATACACACGCCAAGACTAAAAAAAAAGATACCAACAGTCCTTACCTCTGAAGAGATAGAAAAAATTATTAGTATAATACCTGTAGATACTGCTCTTGGTATTAGAGACCATGCAATCGTTGAAATTTTATATTCATGCGGTTTAAGAGTGACAGAGCTGTGTGAGATAGAGGTTATACAACCATATATAGATCCTACGATAGATGATCAAGAAGAGATAACTTATCATAATGAAAATGGCACCATAGTTAAGATCAAGACTGGTGAGGCGAAAGAATTATCGAAAAAGAATCCTGCTAAAGTAGCCTACGAAAAAGAACTTGAAAATAGACCTGGTCTAATTAAGGTCAAAGGCAAAGGCTCTAAAGAAAGACTTGTGCCCATTGGTTCAAGATCAAGAAGAATTTGGTATCAATTTGAAAAAATATATAGAAAAAAACTGTTAAGGGGTAAAACTGCCAAGGAATTATTTATCAGTAGAAATGGTAGAGGATTA
>TARA_B110001454_G_C12723260_1_pt1 | contig 38539 bp, 40 predicted proteins | sample TARA_B110001454 | Tara Oceans TARA_B110001454 (sample SAMEA4397004) | marine metagenome | biome: Polar Biome; feature: [MES] marine water layer (ENVO:01000295) within the mesopelagic zone...; material: water (ENVO:00002006), including particulate matter (ENVO:01000060) such as...... | reverse complement strand
ATTGCTAAATTTACGCCATAGAAAAATCCGTGTAGCAAAAGTTGTAGTAGTCTGTAGCAAGATTTTGAAATGAGCAGAAATACCCGGAAACATTCTGAACCCCGGGTCAAACCGGGGACGTCTTCAAACAAGTATTTTCAACTACTTGAAGCATTTAATAGTTTTTGATTTTAATTTCAGGGACTTAATTTTTTGAAAAAATAAATGGCGGATTCGTCGCAAAATGACTTGTTTCAACTACTTAACGAATCCGCCATGCTATTATAGCACAAACTTCTTTCTTCATTACTTCTAGCGCGAGCCGAACATACTGACCACATTCGCAGGGAGTTCCATCGGGCGCTCAATCGCTTTCGCTTTAAAGCTAAGCTTCTCTGTCGCTCCCGCTTCCTCGATACCAGCCATGCGGATGTAAATCTGCATCGTCTCAAGATCCTGCCAGCCACCGATCTTCATGACCGTTGTCGCAGGAACCCCGGCTTGAATTAAGTGCGTCGCAAAACAAGCTCTGAGCGTGTGGAACTTAATAGATTTAAGTCCCTCGTTCACACAGAAGGCTCGAAGAACCTTCGCTTGCATGCCTCGTCTCAACTCATGGAAGTCCTGAAACACAAGAGTCCCTTGCTCGTCCTTGCCCCAACTCATTGACGGCAAATAACTTTGTAGGAACCAGTAAAGTTCACTAGAAACAGGAACCGTGCGCCAGTAACCGGCCTTCGTTTCCCCAAATTTCTTTGTGCTCTGGCTCCATGCACGGTGAACTCTAATAAGTCCGTAACTCTTTTTTGAATCATCAGACTTATCGAGAGCCAAGGCTATTTCCCTAGAAACAAGGTCGATGTCTTCTAACCGAAGGCCTCGCAGTTCTCCTGCGCGCATTCCAGTATAAAGACCAACCTTCCATATAGGGTGCCAAGGGTGCTCTTTTTGTTCCGACCGTTCTAGCAGCAGAATAACTTCATCCCTCGTCAAGATCTCGGGGATGGTGCAAGCTGGCTTTCGCTCAAGCTCCACCGCGTGAACAGGGCTCTTGTCTTTCCCGACAATGTGCCCGTGTTCCATGCCCCATGTGTAAATCACATTGATTGCGATCTTGATCTGATATTGAAGAAGGATACTTGCTTCTTCTGCTTTTGCTAAAGTGAAGATCTCTGCGCCATCAGCAAACCCAAGCTTCGATGCGGGCTTCTTCAGCCAAGACTTTGTCCAGTTATTGGCTCTCGCCACATAATCTCGAACCGTCGCAGGCTTGAGCTTCCGTGAAGGGAAGAGTGTGTAGTAGCGTTCCCACTTGTCCACAACTTCACCCCAGGTCGCGCCCTCGTTTTCACGTCTCGCAACTTTGATGCAAGCTTGCTGATATTCGCGCTTATAGATTTTTTCCGCTTCCTCTTTAGAGGCAAGATCAATCTCTCGTTTCTGTTCGCGAATCTTGCGATTCTTGCTCGAAACGACATTGACGTATGCTTGCCACAATATTTTTCCATCTTCTTCGTAACTGGTTACACCCATCTTAATTCTCCTTTATTTCTATTTTTTTAGATTAGAGAGAGTTCAAGTAGGCGATCCAGTTCGACCTTCTTAAAGAAGAGTCTTCGACCCCATTTGCGAGCTTTCAAAAGTCCTCGCCAAACGGCAGTACGAATTGCTCCATCAGAGGGTTGTCCATCCTTGCGAATTTTTCGCAAGTACACAGCAGCGTCTTTCGTAGATAACCAAGTCAAATTGTCAAAGAACGGCTTATTTGATTCTTCGCTTTCCGGCTTAGAATCTTTCAAATTATTACTGTCCATAAACTACTTTCTCCTTTGAGAAATATCAAGAAAATTCATTAAAAATAGAGCGTGCTTTCAAAGAGAAAAATGCGTCATTTCCCCTATGAAACTGCTGCATTTCCTTGAGCCAATTTGTTGCTTTCTGATTTCAACAGATGCGCCAAATAAGCGTCCATTGTGATCTGTCCGAACTTCGAACAATGCGCACGATAGCTTTGCTCCATTCGATCACGTCCCGTAAGACTGGCCTCCTGTAGTTCGGTCAGGTCCTGCGCCGTGAGCTTCGGAAGAAGCTTCAGCAAAAGCGCGTCGAGTTTGACGCGTTTGCCGAATTGCTTCTTGTTGATTTTGGCGAGTTCTGAAAGCAGGCGCTTTCGTGTTTCAAGCGAAACGCGAATCGCCGCTGAATTTGATTTTTTGGTAGCGGGCTTTGCTGCTTTTTTTGCTTCTGAAGTTTCCATAAGGCTTCCCCTTTGTGAAACCTCGTCCGCCTGAGTGTGGTGGGAAGAGGATTAAATTTAGATACAGACCGCGCTTAGGCGTAGGTCATTTTCTTACATACCGATGTCAGGGCCTCGGCCTCGATCATGGCTCAGATCACTCATGGAGAGTTCTTTCACCAGAATATCGAATGGGTTAAAACGCTCCTTCATTTTGTCGGCAAAACTCCGTTCTTGTTTTAACTCTTTATGACTTTGAGTTGGCATGACATGCACTTCTTGAATGTGCGGATTCAAAGCCAGAACCTCCGTCAGTTTTCTTTCCGAACCTTCATCAAACATTACAAAAATATTTGAGCTTTTTGAGTGAGACGCTTTGCCACTGCCACTCAAAATTAGAAACTCAAAAGGATCAGAGTGAAAGCTCATTTTCTTTGAGCTGGTGAGACTCTCGAAAAATGAAGCTGATGGCTTCCCATGACGTTTTTGTTTCCATTCGCCGCTTGGCTCTTGTTTGAACTCAATCGCGGATTCGTTCTTTTCCCCCATAAGCCAAACACTTCGATTCTCGCCGACATGTACGTTCTTGTTCTTAAGAACTGACGCCGCGTGGGATTCACTGAAGCCACGAGAACGCAAAAGACTTTGCATTGTTTTTTGCGCAACTTCAGGCAAAGCAGATTTTGGTTTTGGGAAATAAAATGACTGAACCCCTTTCTGATACGATCCCATGTAATTTTCTAACAGCAGCAGCTTTTGGTTCTTATTGATGATCGCAAGTGCGCCAAGTTCATTTGTTTCTTTATGCGCTTTTACGAAATCAATAATTGTTCCCTGACGCCCACTTTTGCTATTAGTCCAAGATTTGTCCTCGACGATAACAAACTCCAAACCGCGCAAAACCGTTTGCCCCTTGGCATTGGTTTTAAGTTGAATTTTGTTCGCTTCGCAGTAGCCAAAAATGCTCTGCTCATTGGCCCGTTTCATTTCATGGTAAAGAACCCCGCCGCTACTATCAAAAATTGCAGGCAACACATCCCGAGCACTGTTGCGATCAATTTTTGTGAACTTGCTGTAATCCTTTTTTCCGAGTCCTGAATAGCTTGCTGATTCAGGTAGTAGATGGCTTTGAGTTCCCACAAAATTTCCTTTTCCGTCAAAGGCTGCTCCAAGATCGGAAAGGGTTCGCTCTCTAAGTCCTGGACTCTTTGCATATCTGTCATCATTCTCCTTAAACGCTTTCATCAAGCCGTCTTTATCAAATTTATCTCCAAGGCGTTTCCCACGAACTGCTTTTGCGTCGCTACCATAGAGGTAGCTGATGTTCTTTTCCTCAACCCGAACATGCACACCACGGAATTTCAAAATTCCCACGTACTCGTCAAAACTTGTGCTCGCGGCTCTTGCAAAATCTGCTTTTTGCCGCATATCAAAGAACCAAGTCTTTTTCCCATGTGCTGCCATATCCTGAGCTTTGTAGGGAACAAGAGACTTCTCTTTTTTGTCTCGTTTCTCGATGACGCTGAAACCATTCTCTCGAGCAATTGCATTGTTTGCCTCGTGAAGCTTGGTCAATTCTGACCTCTTATTTACGAGCAACATTTTGGTGTCACGGTTCACGGACGAAATCACAATATGGTTATGGATATGATTTTTCTCCGTGTGAGTTACAACCCAAGCAGAGTGACCAGGAGCGATTCGCTTCGCAAGCTCCAATCCCATCTCGTTGTACTTTTCCGGCGGAAAGAGATCGCTCTCTTTCGCGGGCCAAGATTGGATAATAGTGAGTGCTAAGTTCTTCGCTTCTTTTTTTCGTCCCTCGTGTTCATCTCGAATTTGCTTTGCCATGTTTTCCGCAAGGCCATTCGAAGCACTTCGTACCGACTCAGAGTCACGATCCTTGTCCAAATACTTTTCAAGCGCTTCGGGAGCTTTCACCCAGCTTTGTTTAACGATTGGCATAGTTCACAGTGAGCATTTGACTCAATTTCATATAGTTAACATTGATCGCCGAAAGTGCCTGACTCCATCCGGTCATGAGGCCGGTGTTAATTTTTTTTGCGATCTGATTAATGTTATTACCCTGACGCTTGAGTTCAGTTTCAAAACTCTTTGCTTGCTCAGGCGTGAGGAGTGGGCGCTCAAGGTCCATTCGACAAAAGAGCGCACGTCGAAAAAGTTCTGGGCCAGACATTCCGGTCGCTGCGATCATTTTCTTAATTCGACTTTGCTCGTTAGCATCAACTCGGACGCAGAATGCGGTTCCTACTTCTGATTCGATTTCTAAATTTAGTTGTTCCATTTTTACCCCTATGAGTTAGCTGATAAAAGTCCTCGGGGTGTCGTGGGACTTTTTATTTTTGACACATGCCTCGGCATTTATGCCGATAGGACTAATTTAAAGACGCTCATGGCTTGAAAGCTGCGATGATGGCTTTGAAAATTGTTGTGAGCCATCCTTTTACTTCTTCGTGATCGACTTCCGTTTCTGCTGCTGCTTTTGCAGCCTCCTTGACTGTCGCACTCAGTTCGCCAACTGCTTGCACAACCTGCTCACCTGGATCAATCGTTAGCTCTTTCATCTTTCCCATTTTTTGCCTCCTGTTTGGTTGGGTTCATTATTTTGGTCGTTACAACTTTATTTGCGTTCAAGATCTCATCGAGACTCATCAAGAGATGTGCCTCTGCTTTCTTTAAAAGTTCGTTTTGTTCAATGACTTGTCGCAAACTTTCTTCTGAACGCTCCACTTTTATTTTTTCGATGAGTTCATTTTCTTTCGCTAAAACCGCATGGATTGAACTATCCCTGTGAGGAGAGCTTGCGCATCCGGTAAGAAAAATTTGAAGAGTAAGAGCAAGCATTAGGATTATGAGCGGGAGTTGGATTAATAATTTGCGTGTGCTGTTACTAAATTTTGGTTTGTTCATGTTTTTTCCTTTGTTTGTTTCATTTTTTAGTTTGGATCTTTTGAGTATTTTGGTTCGTGGCAAGATAGGGGTGTGATATCTCCCTCCCCAAAAATGTGGTTGCTTTGCCCCCACACCCCCAAGGCCGAGACTGTTGGTCTCGGCCATAAATGCAAGACAGGAACTCATAGCGCCGCCTTCGCCGCCGTCATAAGCGGACCAGAAGTCGTCTCTAAGAACTCAGGCTTTCCTTCGGATTCGCTTTCACCAAGCATCGGTTTTAGGAACATAAACACCGAACCTGTTGTCATCGTGGCCACCAGAAGCTGAACCCATGAATAGATCGAAAACATATAGTAAAGCCTGTGGTTCACGAGACTGGCCGAGTACATGGATACCCCATCAGTCATTTGCCCAAAGGCTTGCATGACCTCAGACGACATCGAGATGCCAAGCATGATGTGATAGAGAAGCGTCCATAGTGGCGTCCACAAAAGAACCGAGAAGTAGATCCAAAACCAAACCACCAGCACACGCCACTTGCCTGCGACCACAAAAAACATGAGCCACGGAAAGACCGCGATCAAAAGCATTCGGATAAATCCGGCGACGTGGGGCGCTCGCGCCAAATGCTCACTGAATTCCTGCGAACGACTTGCCGCCTCGGATGCACCTTGCTGATCTCGTAAACCCAGAGATCCTAGAATCCCATCCCAACTAAAGAGGCGTCCAAGAACTTGGAAAGTTTGACCAGCGGCTCCTGGAGCCTCAGCACCCTTTTGAATGCCGAGACGACCCTCGTGTTGATCGGCATAGAAGTTCGCAAGCGCCATCGAAGTCGCGTAGTTCTTGTAATAGCTTGGATCAAGCTTCCCGCCGTATGAGTAAACGAGTGCTTCTGAATACGGAATGGTCTTGGAAAAATCCTTCATCTGACCGACGCCGTATTCATTCAACTTCTGAACCGTTGAGTCCTTTACTTCTAGGCAATTCGTTGTTTTTCCTTGGCCCAGATCAATGCTGACATCTGAAAGTTCTTTGTTGATTTTTTTACCCGCCGAAAAAAATCCATCAATCGCTCCTTGATTTTTAAACTGGTCTACAGATGGCAAAACCTTGGTGAAACATTCATCCGAATAAAAACGAAGCTGGTCCCGAAGCGGTGAATCTTCAATCGTTGAGATGCCCGCATACATGATAGCCTTGTAGAACATATTCGGAGCCGTAAGCTGGGGATTACCCTTAGCGAATACTTCGTCAATGACCCTTGAAAGAAGCCCGGTGACTTCTTCAGCCGTTCGACTCATTAGCTCAAAGACAACGCTCACTCGGTACTGACTCTCAACATTATCCACATGGTTCTTCACATAGGTATTGTCGGACCAGTTTTTGCCTTGATAGTCCTTCACCCGCGCTTCCGAGCCGACGCGAAGAATCGCAAGACCTAAGAAAAGACATGCGATCACTTTGATAAACTTTGAGATGGGAACGTGACGCTTCTCGATCAAAGACCCCGGCAAATAGCGCGAGATAAATTTTAAAATCGTGAAAAAGAAAATGGCTCCAAAAATAATAAGAACCAAACCCTTAAAGAAGGTTTCACCCGTAATGACTTCAATAAACTTGGAGTGAAGGCCGAGTCCAATGAGCTGATAGAGCGCTTCATAAGCCGTATTTGAAAACATATTCCTCCTTTCACATTAAGCTTCGTTAAGAATTCGGGCATTGATGCCGTTTCTTAAAATCACGGCAATACCTTCAAGTTTTGAAAACCAGAAAAAGCTCTCATGCCAGTGCTCGATAATTCCAAGGAGCCAAACCTTGTTAATTTCTATTTCGACAATCGCGCCCGATTTGATTTCAACATCACCGACTTCAAATCTCTGAAAGCAGTTTCGTTTCAATGGTCCTTCGGAAGTCATTGGCCACCTCCTTTGGTTTCGCAAAGAACGCCGTCCGAGCAGTCGAAGAAGCGACTCTTGGCAGTTTGCGATTCCAATCCCGATTGATCGCGCATCAGGCGTTCGCGGGATAGGTCCTGATGAATGCCTTCACCCTCTTGATTGATCTGGGAGACCACTTCATTCAATGGAACATTTCGCTCGCGCTGAAGTTCTAACGTCGTCTGGATCGACTGCTTGAGCGTGTCTCGCTTATCCTCGATTTCCTTTTTACGACGCTCGGGCAGATTTGGATTCTGCGAAGCAAGGGCTAAAACATCGAGAGACCTGTTCATGTCTTCAGAGAACCTTGCGATAGCCACGGAACCTGCTAAACGCTGACAATAGAGCGCACGGCTTCGATATGGCATCACTGCAAGATTACGAAGAGTCTGCCGGTCGAGAAGAGTTTGGTTTTTAGCTCCCGTGATGGACTCAAGGTCTGCATTGCGAATGACCGCATTGGTGCCACCAGGGCTAGCAGCATCGACTTTCCCCATGAGGCCGACACAAAGCTTGTCCTGAACATCTCGCTCAATCCCGGCCAAGTGCGTTCGCGGCGTAATGCCGAAGGGTTTGTCACCGTATTCGACACTGACTTTGCCACGGGAAATGACGGTGTCCCCAACAAGGTTTTTGACAAGCTTCACAGTGCTTGAAGCTTCGGGAGTATCAAACCCAGCCCAACGCGCAGAACTCTCGATCAGTTTATTGGAATTACTTTTCTCGCCGTACTTAGAACCCGACCAGTTTGCAACGTCTGTATCCCACATGCGGTTTGAGTTACAGGCTTGCATGGCGGTTTCAATGTTTCCGCCATTGCTTTCTATTTGGCGGTGAACACAGGACTGTCTTTCCTCGTAGTATTCCCCAACACGAGAATCGGTGTACTTGTCCATGAGCGAGCACTGATTCAGGCGCATTTGCGACATGAAGTTCGCGTTTATTTGCGAGTGCTTTAGAATCGCACACCAAGTCGGACTAAAGTAGCAGGCAAGGAGCATTGGCGAGCCCGCCATGATGTCCTTTCCCATGTCACCAAAGTAACGACTATCAAGAATATTTTTAAGACTCGCCTGAAGCGTGCTTTTAAAATCAACTCGTCCGCAGTCTGAACCAATTCCAAGATTCAATCCCAGATCAACACTTCGGTACTCGTCAAAGACGGGGTCTTTTTTGAACCCTTGAGTCTGGTACAGATAATCGCTCGACTTAAATTCACTGCGATTTCGGTAAGAATAGTCGTTGTCTCCAGCGCTCGCCTGAGCCCCGAGGAAACAAAGACTCATCGTTAAAATTATTTTCATCTAGACTCCTTTTGTTTTTTCGTGAATCTCGTTTCGATCCTGCTCACTGTTCGCAGAGGACAGTCGATCAAGATTTGACTGGATATATCTAAACGCTCCTTGATGAGTGCTGGTCTTATTCGCGTAAAAGACTTCTGCGTACTCATTCGGGCTTGTTTCAAGCGTGTCGAGAATCTCAAGTGATGCGGAATTCAAAAGCGATGAGTGTTCCCGCAGATAGCGAACATTGTCGGGACTCATTTTTAAGAAAAAGAAATTGTCAGCTCCGCCCCAAACAGCTTTACCGGCCTCAGTTTCAAAGAAGACTCTGGGATTTGGTGCAACACCAATCAGGAAGAATCCCATTTTTCGCATTCTCTCTGCGGCCTCTACAACGAATTCGCCAACGATTGGGTTGTCGCGGCCCAAACAGCCAAGCTCTTCGATATAAAGAACTCCACCGCGTTTCAGGCTTTCAGGTTTTGACATCATCGTCATAATTTCCTGAATCACGCACATGCTCATGAGGACTTTGAGTGTTTCATCCGAATCGAGCGCTTCCAGGTCATAGGCATAGAGAAGCTTCGCTGATTGCTTCCTCGTTTGCGCTTGTCCTCGGAAGAATGCCGCATACACACCATCACCGTAGAAAGGCATAAGCCGAGTGATGAGATCTTCGATTTGCTCTTTGAGCGTCTCAAATTCACCTTCGGCAGTAAGGCCCGACATCGAAGCGATCACATCATCCATGGAAACTGAAACTTCGTTTGTCGAATCTCCCTCAACAAGCACGCCATCCTTGTAAACGATTCCGCGCTCACGAGCCCTCCGCAAATAGGCATCCTTCAATGCGCGAGACACAATGCTCATGTGATGACTTTCCATCTCGAATGACGTGCTCGTGAGTTTGACCGCTGTCAGAATCAGCTTGGTCAGAAAATGTACTTTTGCGTCGTCGAAGGCTCCGCGAAACGATGAGAATGGCATTTCCTTGCTGGGATCAAAGACGCTTAGGTCTCCATCGAAATCTCGACACAAAGCCTCACAGCTCGTTCGCTTGTCGATTACAAACGCCATCGGCTCTGGACCTTTAAGTTTCAGCGCCTGAACACAGTCTAGCGCAAATTTACTTTTTCCGGAGCCCGTGTCTCCAAGGATGGCCGTGTGATTTGAAATCGCATTGGACGCCCACGAAAAACGAACAAGATTGTTTTCCCGCGATAAAAATATTTGAAGTGGATTGTCCATCCCACTGTATGAGTCAAAAACAGGAAGAAGCTTTGTCGCATCTTTATTCATGATCCGAACAAATCTCTGACTCGAATGATCCGCCGAGGGCGTATAGAAAAGTGGAAGACTATTTAAGCAAAGTCCGAAGCCGATCATCTCTTCTCGGATAACTTCACACTCTAAGTCATTGTGAAATACGCTGGTGATGGCTCTGGTTCGTTGATTCAGAACCTCTTCGGTTTCTCCTTCGATAATCACACTGAATGTCATAAACAAACACCGCTCGTCATGGGCAAGTCGTTCTTGAATTTCCTTGATCTCCTGCTGCTGACGACGAGCCCGCGCGCTCGGACTATTTTGAAGAAAGAATTCCTTCGTATCAAAGTAGCTTTTGATTTTTGCAGCTTTTGGAAAGCTAAAATTGAGCGAAAGCTTGAATGGAAAATTGAGCGTGAGAAAATTCGCCATTCCGCCAGGGACGACCCGTCGAGGACTCGTCTTAAGCGTAATAGTCCGAGTCTTAAGGCCCTCTCGCTCCAGTCCTTCAAAGTCGCCCTTAAGCCCCGCATAGACGACTTGTTCAGAAATTGAAGTGTGCGGGTTGAACGGCGCGAAATCTCGTTCAAGATATTCTTTGGGATTAAAAAACCGTCTCAGGTATTCGACGAGTTCAGCACCTCCTACTCGGGTTAGGGGAACTTTTGAGCTATCAACAAATTGAGCGAGAATTTGAGAAAATTCTGAAACCTCCATCGTCATCGCGTTCATCGAATCAAAGAGAAGACCCTCTCCGCGCTCCATGAGGCGTAAGATTTCTTTTTTGTTGTCTTGATCTGGAAAATACCTCATCGACAGAAGAGCGCGTCGACGCATCGGCGAAAGTTTATTTTTCCCTTCGCAATAGCTCTTCAGATTTTCAAGTCGCGCCTCATAGATCGTTTTTGAAACTGGATTTGGATCCTTGAAGCCGCTCGCTTCAAATGTCCAAATCGGATCGCGCGCCGGAATGTGTCCCTGATCGAAGACAATCTGCAAAGTGCATTTCTCTGGCAAGAAGAACCAAGATTTAAGTCCTTCGACCATTTCAACGATTCGGGTTGCTTCAAGCGGCTCATGCTCAATGAGTCCAAGTTCAAAAACGGCCCCTAAAGATCCATCTTTAAGAACAAACATTCCGGCTTCGCTTAAGTATTCTTCGTATGGAAGAATTTTTGCGAAGGAGTCGGGACGCTCAAACAAGGCACGAACAAATTTCGTTCGGCTTGCGAGTGTGGATTCAATAATTTCGCTATTTGATTTTTCAATTCCAAGCATAGGTAGACCCCTTTTTTGGTCTGCCGCTCGCCTGGTATTGGTAGAGAGACTTTTTAGTTTTTTATTTTATATCGTTCGCTGCTATTGAAGTGAGCGTTCGATATTTTCTACGGCCAAACTTCTGGAAACAAATTGCCTGCTGCATCTTCTGTTTCTAGTATTGAAGCAAACTTTGTTGCTTTCGCGTTTTTCAGTTTTTCCAAGTAAAAAGCCTTTTTAGGTTTCATCTTAGTTTGTGCCTTCATATGCTGAAGCACGCCGTCCTTTACTTCCTCTGGTACACTTAAGAAAAGATCACACAAAAACAAATCTGGGCTGCATACTGAAATCCCAACAGGACTCAGTAGTGCGTCGGGAAAGTCCTTCAAATTTAAAGTGACGATGGTGGAGCAGTTTTGCTGCCGAGCTAAAGCCACCACATGCTCATCATCTTTATCTGGAAGTCCGACGAGAGTATAACCACCAGCCAAAGTTTTTCTTGAAGCGCTGAATTGCTTGAACACGCCGCCCTCAATATTTTGACGAAATTTTTGTTTCGCTTCGTCGTCATCTGAGTAATTGCGAAAAACTTCATCCCAAATTTCATCTGACCAAGTGATCTGAATTAAGCTTCCCCAAGAAAGCCACAGAAACAAGCCGCGAAGAATATTCGAATAAAGCACGTTGGCATCAAGAACGATTTTATTCATCCTTATCTATACCAAATCCGTCTTCGTCCATTTTCGACATCACCTGAGCAAATTGCTCACGCTCTTCCATATACTGAAGCAAAGAGCCTTTTGTAATTCTCCAGTGGGTGCCGACCTCATAACCCTTGAGTCTGCCAACTTTCAGCATGTGCATGATTGAGGGACGAGAAATGCCAGCAATCTCTCCCGCTTGAGACGGCGACAGATCATCCTCAATAACGATGGCTTTTTCATCTAAGAGAAGCTCCACAAGTCCGACAAGTTCATGAAGGGAACTCTTCTTGATCTCAACGACTTCTTTAGGCTGTTTTTCTGCTCCCTTGAGTAAGGCCAAAAGGTTTTGGACCTTTTCTTCCTTTTCCTTCGTAATAAGCAGTCGTGACATAGAGCCTCCTATGTACCCATCATAATACATAACTGTATTATCTGAAACATCTTTCTTATCCTTATTATCGGCAGCATCTAACATAACTTAAGTCTCCTATATTTGTTTTGGCGCCATAACTGTCTTAAAACGCTCCCGATCTCAAACTGAGACAATCTCTAGCCCCCCGCTAGCGTTACGTGCCTCTGGACCCCTTTGGAGGCTTTTGAACAGGCTTATCCTGAGTACGCGGCTTCGTTTTCGGCCCGGACGTTTTAGGTAATGGGACCTTCTTCATTTCCCAAGCTTCCGGCGCGACTACGATTGAAAGCCAGGAACCCCAAAAGTAATCCTTCGATGGAAGTTCTTTTGCGTGAAGCCACGCCACCACCACTTGTTCAGGCATACGGGTTGGAACGTATTTTACTCCACCTTGCCCGGACATATTCATGGGTGGTGCGGTGAAACCATAGCCAGCTCTTTCCTCAAGAAGTGACTTCTGATTGGTGCTCGCGCAACCGTTGATGAGACTACTCAAGAACACGAGTGAAATAAGAGTAAATACCTTCATCACCATTCTTCCTTTCTTTTTTGAAAAATTCTTCGGGCAAATTAACTTTGTCCTTCATAACAATCCAGACATCGCGGCCTGAACCGATAGCAACCGTCGGTGCAAGATTTTGCGCCTGTTGCAAGTACCACTGAGCCACCATACCTGCGGCATTTGAAGCTCCGCCTGCGACGGCGTACTTCCCGGCATCACCAGTCATCATCGAAGAACCGCCCCCCAGAGGATTCGTGCTCTGGGTTGTTTGCGAGGCTTGAACTGCCTTCCCAACACCATCAACCACACCCGCGATGAATGCCATTGCAGCTACTCGGCCTTGTTTTGAGTTCACTTGCCCTTTCATGGCAAAAGATCCGTCCTTGTCGTCGGCAACAAACCCATTCACTTCGCGCTCAAACATCTTTCCTTTTTTGGAAACGCAGCTCATCTTGGTCGCCTGCATTTGCACGCGCTCAGTTGAAAGATCTCCTTCCGCCTTTGCGATCATAAAGCAGCCCGAGAGATCAATTTTATGATCGTTCGGACCAACGTAAGAAAAATCGAGCACCATCAGAACCGGATAGGTCTTTCCCTCGGGCACATCAACGCCAGTTAGAACTTTCGCTTTCACGTAGCTACCAGAAGGCAAGACAACACCTTCGGTTTTAACGTCGCTCTTAACGGGAAACGCAATAAGATCGGGACCTTTTGCTTTCACACGACTAACTGGCGAACGAACGGGCGAAACGGTTCCACCAGGAGGTGCGTCGTAAAGCTGAATTGGTGTTTCTTGGTTCGGAGTTCCAGCATTCGGTGCGATCCCCAAGCTTTGCGGTTGTCCATTTACGGATGGCGGCAAATCTGTTTTCGACTGATTTACGTTTGTCGCAGCAGCATTCGCTTCTTGAAGTTTCTTTTCCAGTTCTGCGAGGCGAGCTTCAAGTTTACTTTGTCCTTCAAACATAGCTTGGGCCTTTTGAGAAAGAAGACGCTCTTTTCCGTAGTAGAATGTGCTTTCTCGATCATTCAGAATTCTTCCATTCTGAAAACTGACGGCGGCACCGCGCTCAATAACTCGGTTCTCTTTTTCACCGATAAGTCCAAAAAAATTAATAACGAGCAAAACTCCAACTACAGAAAGGCCAACGATGATTGGCTTTTTTTGAGTAAGTTCTTTGATCCTTAAGTGATGCTTTTTCCAGTCGAAGGATTTAATCTGAACTAGAATATTTTCTGCGTTCATTTCTACTCCCCCTTCTTAGGATTGGCAGACGCTTCGTCTGATTCCATCGCTAAAATTACATCGCTACTTGAAGATGTGTTTTTAGCGACGACACGAATCAATGTTTCGCTGACACCTTTTCCTTTTGGATACAAAGTGGTCTCGTCACTCTGAGAGAGAATCGCTAAGTTTGGCTCTCCCACGGTGAGATGCCTTACATCAACTTCGACATTTTTTTTCCAGCTCGTGTTCGTGAGCTTAAAAACATACCCGTTAAATGGAGAGCCCCGATAAATGCGAATCAGCTCAGCTCGCGCACTGGAATTTTTTGACGGGAAGCTTTGCGAGACACGATAAAGCTTGTATCCCGACACAGCGTCGTCTCGTACCATCGCCTTTAGCAGTTCGACTTCGGAAATGACGGGAGCGTTCTCGGAATCTCCAGCTTCTGCTGATTCTCTGGATTTGAAATCGTACAGACCGTCAGCCGCCGGATCATTGGGACTTACAATGATTTTTGTCCTCACCACCGATTTATCAACCAGAAAGAAAATGACTTCGTTAACTCCATTCGTAAAGCGCGGAGTCACTTCAAGATCAGTGTAACTTGGATCGGAAGCGTTCGCGGGCTTGATCTGAAGTTTACTAGCACCCGAGATTGTTTGAACCGCCTTCGAAAAGCGAAAAATTGTCGGCCCTCCATGCTTGATGCGAACTTGCTCGGTCCCTGTGCCGTAAACTACAACTTTTGCCTCCGCACGGGATACAAGCAGGAACACCAGCAGAAGAATTCCGACGAGGTAAGTTCCAAATGCAATTTTAAAAGCGACTTTTCGAAAAAGCATTTTAAGACTCTCAATCTCAAAATTAAGTCCCTGATCCAGATCAATTGTTTTGTTATCGACCATTTGTTTTCCCTCCGTTGGCGCTTGGCTTAAATCCATCAGATCGCCCGCGCTTAAGGCTCGTGATTTCGAGATACCATTCCTTGCCTTTAACTGGAGGGACGAGCTTCATCAGCATTTCAATGACCTCGTCCACATGGCCCACGCTCTCGCTATTGGTGTATCTCTCTCTTTGAGCTATTGCGGTGACCTTGTAGAATCCCTCGCCGGTCGCAACGACTTCGCGATCTGTAATCCGCAAAATCTCAGAAATATTTTCGCTCTTAACTGTCTCGCGCCACTCCCTGGCTTCTTCTTCAAACTGAATCTGAAGCTGAGGAGTCATGAAGTTGGATAAACGCTTGTACTGTTCATCAATGTTGGCGGCATTCACGTTCCCGAGCATACTTAAGAAGCTAAGCGCAGCATTAACCACATAAGTGTCCGACACCGATTGCGGAGACGCGGTCGTAAAATCCATTACCCCTGGAGCCAAGATATATTCTTTTTCACGAAGCTTTGTTTCAAGACCGTGAATCTCGAACCTTGCGAGGGCAAAGTGCATGGCGAATGCCGCAATATGAATTGCGAGAATGTACTGAAGCGTTAAGCGCTGCTTTATCATCGCCGACTTAAAGGCCACGTACTTTGGCAGAATGCGAAGATCTACCCCTTGGTAGACACCCACAGGTGGCACTGCCACCTGTGCCGCTTCAATTCCCTTATCCATCGCTGTTAGCATCTCGTTTACCTTTCCTTTTAGGTTTTGCATCAGGACTTGGACTCTGGGGCTCAATCCTTTCAGCAGCATGGTTTTGAGCAATGACATCCAGGTACTTGCGAGGCAAAATCCACGTTTCAACGCGCTCAATGATCCAGTAGCGACCATCTCTAGATAGTTTTGCGCGAGTATTGAAATTCGGTTTCCGGTCATATGTTTTTGCCCCTTGTTCGTCGGTTTGGTTGTCCATAGTTCTCCCTCTTGGTTTGTTGTTGTTTTCATTTCTTCCTCTCAATCTGAAAATCTGCGGTCGTTGCTCTTCGGATTCACAAGGCCGGGAAGCTCCATCCGAAGGCGCGAAAAGGGCCAGTGAAAGAAAATTCCTTTTGGATATTTCTTTTTAATCACTGGTCCAAACCCCAGACACAAACTCAGCAAAGTGAACATCGTTCCCCACGAGTAGAAGAGGACTCCAAAGACAAGAATGATGAAGAGCGCGATGAAGACATCCGACAGTTCCCAAATATCGAAAACCATAATTGGCGAGTCGATGGTTTGGCTCACCAGGGATGAGTATTTTGCCTTCAAGAGCTCTTGCTTACGCATTTAAACTCCTCGGGCTCACAATATGATTTAGTGAAAACACCCCGCCACCACCGCCGATGTCGAAAATGTTCTTAACCCATGTAGGCGCAGTGCCGAGGACCAGTGCCGCAACGATACAGAGTACAGCGATTCCAAATCGTTGCTCTTTCAAGTTCCAGCCTGCCGACATCACGCAGAGCCCAGCAAAAATCCGCGCTCCCCACGAGAAGAGCACCGAATCCACAATACGAAGCAGCGTTCCCGCCGCTTCGAGTTTGTCGCTGGCATCAGCTCCGGGAATTTTAGTTCCCGCAAAAGCATTCGTGTGCGAAAGACAAATGAGAAGAATGGTAACTAGAATAAAAAAGTACCACTCCTCATGTCTTCGAGGGTTCGGACCCCTCACTTGAGAGCCGTGGATTAATGATCCACACAATAAAAGGCGTTCTCCGAGCATAGGTAATCTCCTATCCTTGCTCGAAGTCAGCTCGCCGTTTTGTGGTAGAGAGACTTCTTTTGTTTTTCTTTTGAGCCTATTTGTGGTGGTGGCTCATTTTATTTTTATAAAATCAATTCGCCGCTTTCAATAGTCGAAGGATCTCGTCGAATTCGTGATATCCTTCAATGGCTGGCAAAAGTGCTTTCCGCTTTGTGTCCGCAATCAGCAGAAATGGCACACCTTTGATCCCATGTTTTTTTAGATCACTAGGATCAGCTCTTGAGATCGGAACAATTCTTTCTGCATCCGGCACGGGACCGCTATCTACTTGCAAAGCTTCGACATGAAATCCGCCGTCTTGAAGTTTCTTTAGAACCTGAAACATTCGTCGGCAATGAGGACAGGTGGATTCAAAATACATCCTCAAGCGAAAGCGTGACGGATCAAGATCTACATTTTGCTCTTTTACTTTCGGCGGAGCTGGCGCCACCGATACTACATTTGATGGAACCGTCATCTCGCCATTTTTTGCCATGTACTCAGCCATTCGCTCTTGAAGCTTTGTTTGAAGATCATTCTTCTTCTTCATCAATTCAAACCACTGCTTGATATTGTCGTCCGTCGGATTTCTTGCGACCTCCATAAATGGCTCCGGTGGCGTGTAGTCTCCCTCCTTGAAGAATTCCTTATTCTTCGGATCAAGGAACGTCTTCCACGGAAATTTGCCGTCTTGCTTATCCGTCAGACTCGGCTCTTTTTTGGGAGCGTCTTTTGAGCTTTGCTTATCGCCCCAGAAGTCGATCTTAGAGTCGAAGTATTCTAAATTTTCTGCTTGGGCAAAAGATGACAAAAGCAAAAAAAGAATCGTTTTACGAATTACCAAGTTGAACCTCCTTCGAATCAATTTCTCCTCGAATCGCTCTCGCAATTCGTGCATCTTCCAGAGATTGAAAAACCTTTGGATGCTTAACGCCGTCGTTCACAAATGAAGCCCACTCGATACTTGGAACTCGGCCCCGGATTCCTGAAACGCAATTCGGACAACCTTCTTCATGCCTCATGCGCATTTCACTTAAAATCCCCGGATGATTCTTTGAAAACCAATCAGTCACCTCGACGGATGGTTTTTCTGCACACTCAGTACAAAGTTTTTGCTCAAGTCTCTGCGCAACCGAAAGGCGCAAATTGGATTCTAAGACGAGTCTTTCAACGCCAAGGCCAGCAAGTCGCTCGATTACTTCTAGCGATCCATTTGCATGAAGAGTGGTAAAGACCAAGTGCCCAGTTTCCGCTGCTTGAAAACAAAGTCTCGCGGTTTCGGCGTCTCGCACCTCTCCAACGAGGATAACATCAGGATCTTGCCGAAGCACTGACCTGAGAGCGTCAGCAAAGGTCATCTTGCGATTTACTTGCACTTGATTGAGGCCCTCAATGCGATATTCAATCGGATCTTCCAAAGTCACAATGTTAAGACGCTTTGGATTTAACGCCTTAAGCAGCGCATAGAGAGTTCTCGTTTTACCACTTCCCGTAGGACCTGAAATTACAATGACTCCATCCTCGTATTGCAGGGCTCTTTCAAGCATCTTTTGCTCCGATTCTAAAAAGCCAAGTTCTGAAAGATTGAAGCTCGCATCAAGATTCAAAAGTCGCATAACAACTTTTTCGCCAAAGTGAGTTGGCAAAAGACTCACACGCAAATCAAGCCGTAGCGACGGCAATGAAGCCCTGCCGTCCTGCGGTTTACCGCTCACTCCGATAGAAAGTCCGAAGATCCGTTTTGCTTCTAGAATCAAGCTCTCTCGGTGCTGAAGCTCTATTGACCTCACGAGAACGAGGTTCCCGTCTACGCGAAGTCTAAAATCAATTCCAAGCTCGGTCGGTTCAATGTGAATGTCACTGGCACCTTTTGCTTTGGCTTCGGTCACCAAGTCCTTAAGAAGTTTTGCGTAAGGTCCGACATCAGAAAGTAATTGTTCTGCCGTTCGACGTTTGGCGACCGTAATGCCGTGCTCGTTTTGAAGTTTTAAGCTTGTCACTTCGCACCTCCGCACGCAGCAGGAATGGTAAGGCTCGCGGCTTTTGCTTGAGCGGCTGCTGGCATATCCTTGCAGGCAAAAGTGCGACTCCAAATCACGAACAGATAGCCTTTGAGTTTTCCGTTTACGAGCCTCATTGTCTCGCGGGCATTTACGACCGATTCCAAAATTCCCACGTTCTGACCTTCTCGAAAGCAGGAACTGGATTGCGGATAAATCATCTGCCACTTTTCGTCTGGACTATTGGGCATGGAGTGCAGCACTTCTACAGAAAGACTCTTGATACGAGAGGCCACCATCAACGCGCCCGCCATTGATGCCGGACCTGAGTAAGTGCCATAGCGCGGATAAAAGACGCCCCATCCGTTACAAACCGAATGAGTGCTTGGCGGAAACATATTGATCTTTGGAACGTCGAAACTACACATGGCCGAGTCAGGGGAAGGAGCGCCGCCCCCTTCCCCTGTAATAGAAGTCGCGGCACCCTTGAGGAGGCATAACTTTGGCGCAAGCCCCGATGCTAAGAACAGAGGCTGAGTCATGTCATTCTTGCCAGTATTCCAGTGCGCTCCGAAATGTTCGCTCATTCCATCAAAACAAACTTTCTCCATTCTTGTGCCACCGGCAGGCATTGTTTGAAATGTCAGTCCCGCAAGAGGTACTGCAATTGTTCTGGCCTGAAAACTCTGAGTGTCGTCATCGGCCTCAGTCCCAAAGGGCTTAGGAAAAATCTTAGCAAGCTGAGCTGACGCTCCTGGGATTCCTGAAAAATAACTCGTCTTGGGCTCCGGCCACACTTCAATGAAAGTCTGTGGCACATAGTAAGAAATCGCAGCACAGGGTCTTGGAGGATATCCACAAGTGCATCCCCCGATATTTAATTCCAGGCATGAAGTGAACGCTGGCGTACTTGCTACGGTACAAATATTCGGAATTTCCGCTTGAACATTGCCCGCGAGGAAGAGGGAGGCTGCTATAGCGCGAAGATTCTGAGCGAAATGCTTAATTCTCTCTACAGCTCCTCCCTTCTTCGTTACACGCAGCATTTCAAGCACTGCCTCATGCTTCGTATTGATGAATCTCAAGAAATCAGGCTTAAGATAAAGTTTTAAAAACTTCGTCTCGATTCCATCAAATACTTGAGCGAACGCCTCGAAAGTTCGAAGCCTTGAGAACTCGCGGCCTGTGATGAGATCTTCTTTTCGCTTTGCTCTGGAGATCGCCTCATTCAAACTTGAATTCTGTGAATCGAATCCTCCGGCGAGTAAGTTCAGTTTTGCCGACTGCGCTGTTTCTGACATTGAGTGCGATTCAACCTCGCGATCCTCTTTTCCCGCCAATTCTTGGAAAAGCTTGATTGTTTCCGAATCTGAAGAGTGACAAGCAATTCTTGTTCTAAAGTTTTGCATAAGAACAAGAGCGGCTCTTTGGCTTCCTACCGAATCCATCAGTGAACTGACCGATTGAGTCGCGACAATCACGGCGGGCTTTGATTCCCGAGCCTTTGCCATAAAAGTGTCGTCACCGATTGTGCCACCACCTCCGCAGGTCACAACATCTTGGTACTCATCAATTATGAGCGCTGTCGTGCAGAGTTTTTCTTGCTCTTTCAATTCACTCAGCATATTCAATACGGCCTGCTGATAGTGAAGCTTGATGAATGTTCCCATTGAGCGCGCAAGTCCTGGTTGATTGATGTCAAAGAGGAGAATTTTTCCTTCACGAATCAACTGCTCCATTGAGCGAATCGTGAGGTTCTCCTCCTTCGGACATAAAACGCGATTTGCCGCGAACTCCTGGAACTGATTGATGAATGCCGTACTTGTTGCGACGATTCCAGATCTTACGCGGTCCTCAAGCTGCGAGTATTCGTTTTCGAAATACTCCATAGCCCGTTCAATATTAAATCGCTCTTCTTCAGTGAAGGCGCCCGTATCAAGACGTTTTCGTAAATCGTCTGACAAATTCTCTTTCGAAGCACGAACGATAGCTCGATAGAGATCAAGCAACGTAAAGTACCCATGTTCTGCCGCACAATAGACGATGGCGTTCTTAATCAAGTTCGAAGATGAAATATCCCAGAAGGGTGAGTCCGAAGACTTACCCATAAAATTTACAGCAGCAGCTCTAACCATTTCGGCTAGCTCGGTGAACTTTGAATTCCGAAGCGGGTTTTCGATATAAACGGGGTTAAAGCTCACCGAACCTCGAAGAGAGATTTTGACGATTTTATCCCCAAGGCCTGCACGTCTGATAATTTGCTCTGCGTCCGCAAGGAAAGTCCGTTTAGGATCAATCGCAAGGATCGCGGGTGAGCTTTCACCGGCCCGCAAGATTTGGCGCAAATAGCGAAGCACGGTCCCTTGGGTTTTTCCACTACCGATACTTCCTGAAATCATAATCCCACCGTTGAGGCCACGGCTCGGAATTTTAACCCAACTCTCCGACTCTCCTGAATTCTGAACAACTGAATGCGTAAGTTGTCCTGGCGTTGTCCCCAGAACGAGTTCGCCTTCTTCAACTTCGGGTGCATCCAGCTTGTGAATGTCATTAAACGAAAACTTTAGTTTCGCGATTCCGCGCAAGAACATGCGTATAATTAGACCGATGGTGAAAGCAATGTTCGCACTTAGGAGGGCGACAATCCCTGAAGGCTGAAACCCCTCTGTAAACCGCAGGAAGATTGGCCCAATGAAGTCAGCGATTTGTTTTTTACACGCGAAGTAAGTGACGGCGCTGGTGACAACAGAAACGCACTCGGCTCTTCCGAATTTTAAGTGTCTTGATTTCCCTTCAAGAACAGCGAGTTTACTTCCTTGTTTTTCAAGTCCAATGGATCTTTTAAGATAAATCGAACCGAACGAAATATTCACCATCGCGCAAGAGATTGTGATCCAAAAGAGCTTCGCATTCGCCTCTAGCTGCTGAAGCGCAAACTGCAGCAGATCTGGGTGAAGCCTCAGATGTGCGAGATATAAATACACGAGTCCAAATCCGGCGAGCGCCATGAGCGCGAGCGAGAGAGGGACATCACTCTGTGCAGTTTGTGTTCGTGCCATTAAGCCCCCATTTTTTTGTTGGTTGAAGCTGCCTTCAAATAGGCGAGCGCCTTAAGAACTCGGGCTGTTCTTTTCTCTAAAGATTTATTTCTTATTTTTTCACCCTCAGAAACCTGGCCCAAAATTCTAAGAATCGTTTGTTCAATTGTTTCATTCATAACCCCTCCGGTTAGTCATTTGACTTCGTTGTTGTTTCGTTTCGGACTCACATAGCGTTTATTGCGCGGCCAATCTTCAACTCCTTGAAATCGTCCGTCGTGAAATACGAATCGAAAAGTTCCATAGGAGAAATCGGCGCCGTGTTCGTCTGCATACTGTTTTTGAAGGCGTCTTGCGGCCTCTTCCAAAACGGCTTCGTCCGTAAGGTCTTTGACTACAGTGCTTGTTTTGCTTTCGATCATCCGACCACTACCTTTCCCGCCAGCAGGCGTTCTAATTTCTCAATCTCGGCAACCAGGACTTTGTTATAGACAAGCTCCTTAACCGAAAGATTTCCGTACCAGTTGCGAATTTCCGTTTTAATTCTCTCGATGGCGCTCGGCCCCGGAGTTGCCACATATTCCAAATTTTCATTTCGCTTTGTATGGCTCATAGCCAACCTCTCTTTAAAAAATATTTCTGTACTGCATCGCCTGCATTCGAGCTTGCTCAATTTTTTCCTGTTGTGGTGGCGCAATAAAAAGCACGCACCCAATTCCTCGAATCACGTTTCCCAGAGTTCTCAATACCCAAAGCCCTGCAATTTTCTGCCAAGCTTGCTTGGCTCCAAAAACAAGCTTCATAAAAAATTCGTAGATTTTAAGTCGCCAAGGTTTCCAGAATGGATTTGTAAATAGCCATTCGCCCTCGTTTGAACCGAGGATCACAGTTTGGTTCATTACGTTTTGTTTCATGCGGCACTTCCTTTTTTATTTTTCGAGTTCTGATTCAGAGGAAGCTGTTCAACGACTGACTGAGTCTTTATGGATTTCATTTGCGCAACGGCCTCTGCTGCCCACGGGGGAATTGGCAGCTCATCGCCGGATGATTTTGATTTTCTATAGGTAAGAAGATCAGGCGCGTAGTTGCAGCACAGACAGTGTGAATGGGTGACAAGCTTTTCGAGTGTTCGCTCGTTGCATCGGGGACAAGTTCTTAACGTACTCATTTTTTTGCTCTCCTTATAGTGAAGGACATTTCTAAGTCCTTTCATCTTTTAGAATTGCAAAGAGGTAACCAGAGCCGCGCACAGGCTAAGTTGTTGGAAAGATTGGTTTTTGATTTTAAGTTGTGCGCGCGGTAAAAGTCGATTCGTCGAGAACTCGCGAATTGAAATCGAAACGGCAATGTTCTCTGTTGAACTTTCGCTAGAGATTCGACGGCCCGTGCCCAACCTCTTCCAGCACTATCGAATTCTCGTCAATTTTAACTCAGACTCAATTAAACGCGTCTATACAGAAGCGTCCGCTGCACAACGCGCACAAGTGTCATGCCTTAACGCCAAAAGAATTTGCGTGTAAAGCCGCAAAGATAAAACTCCAAATGAAGAAGAATTTAAGTGAAATCGAAATTAAAATCTCTATCTGCAAGCTAAGTGCAGACAAAAGAGAGGAGCTGAGTCAGAAGCAACTTTTGAAGGTTTTTTGGCGCGGATGGCAGAAGGCAACTCCTGTACAGAAAAAGCGCCTACTTCGCAGAGTTTTCGATGTAATTTATGCTGGAGTTGACGGAATGACGGCACACTACTGGATATATCCCAAAAAATAAAGAAGTCGACTCTGACCTCAGCAAGCAATATTTTGAAACCAAGCTAACTAGGAATCCCGGACAGCACTCATAACCATTCTCACAGAGTTATCCACCATGCGCCTCAAGTCACCTTTGCCGTTGGCGTGGTCTTTTCGACTAACGACGTCCATGCTTTCCCAAATCCCCAAGGCCTGGCACTGACTGCGTAGGGATGACCGAGCCACTCCAAGCTTCCTGGCGGTCTCAGACAAGTTATATTCGCTTGCTTGGTATGTCTTAAGGATAAGTGTTCTAACTTCGTTTTCATGACGAGCATTCATTTGCTCAAGAGATTCAAGGGTTGTCACGTTTTCAACATTCGCAGCACCTTCAAGCTCCCCGTATTTCTCGATATGCTCTGGCAAGATGATTGGGCCGCTTACTAAGACCGAAAGTCTTTCGATTAAATTTTCCAGCTCGCGGACATTTCCAGGCCACGAATAGGCTCGAAGCATATCAAGCGAATCGGGATGCAACTGTTTGGGTACGCCGTCAGATTGTGATGGTCGTCGTTTTTCTAGAAAGAACTCGCATAAGACTTCAACATCGTTGGGCCGCTCAGCAAGTCTTGGCAGATCAATCTTGATCTGCTTCATCCGATAGATCAAATCAGCCAAAAACTTGTCTTCATTTACGAGGACTTTCAAGTGCGGCTTTGAGGCGAATACCAATCGCACATCAACATGTTTTTCGGTGCTACCGCCGACTCGTCGAACTTTTCGATCCTGAATAAATCGCAATAGCATCGCCTGCGCTTCGTCACTCAAATGATGAACTTCATCTAAGAAAACGGTTCCGCCATTAGCCACCTCAAGGAGACCGATTTTTGATTCAGCTCCAGTGAAAGCACCTTTTTCGCTCCCGAATAATTCGCTAGCGATAAGTTCCGATTTTTTGAATTGCGTGCAATCAATTGTACGAAACTGTTTCTCTTTTCGATCTGAATTCTGATGAATCGCTCGGGCAAACAACTCTTTTCCAGTTCCCGTTTCTCCGTAAATTAAAACTGATAAATCTGATTTCGCTGTTTGCAAAACAAGATCTGCGGCCGCTTTCATTTCACGATCAACAGATACAACTCCGATTTTTTTGAGAGAGTCAGGCACTTGACTCATGCGGCGAGTGCGATTTCCCAGGAACCCATTGAATTTGGAGCGAAACTTCGTCAGAGCTTCAGTGATAAAAATTTGCAGCTTTTCTTGCTGCCCGACGAATTCCTTATAGAGGAACTTGTCAGCGCCATTTTTTAGCCATAAGCGAAGGCTCTCTGGTGTTGTATCCGACGACATCATAACTATCTCGATATAAGAGTTCACTCTTTTGATCGGACGTATGAAGTCTGCTCCTAAAGTAGTCTTCTCTTTTGATTCATGAAAATGATGATCCATAAAAACCAAAAAGACGTTGAAGGGATTTTTCTTTATCGAATCAAGGGCCAGCACTGGATGCGAATGAAACTCGACATCGAAAGCGCGCTCTGCTCCAAAGGCTGAATCGAGCGATATCTTGAGCCCGTCACGAAAGCAGCTTTCGTCATCTACAAAAATAACTCGTGGTTGTTCCATAGGACCCTCCCTCAATGCGTTCAAGCTTCTTTCGCCGCAAGACTAAGCTGAACGCCGGTTTGTACTTTTGCATTTCGATTCATCGACATCGGCAAAAAAATTCTGACTGCGGTGCCGACTCCTTCCTTAGAAGATATCAAAATTCTGCCATTGTATTTTTCGATTATTTTCTTGGCCCACTGTAAACCCAAACCTTTGCCGTTGGGTTTACCAAAAGACCCACCTTTTTCTAAGATCGTCTTTAAAACTGACTCCGAAATTCCAGAACCGTTATCGACAATTGAAATGCAGCACTCATTCGCAATTCGTGTGCAGTTTACGTCAATGCTTCCCCGGTCAGAAACGGCATAGAGTGCGTTGTCGATTAAGTTTGAAATAATCCGTTTGAAGTCACTGACTTGCATTTCAATGAAGGTATCCTCGGTATTTAGTTTTGTTTGGACGGACACTTGTGGCGTCTGCCTACACATCAGGCTTTTTTCAGCAACTATTTCGTTCAAGGCAAGATCGACAGACATCGGAAGTTTTTGTATCGGCACTCTGTACTCAGAGCTTTTGCTGGAGGCTGTGTATTGGCTGATAACATCGTTTGCGATGTCACTGATCCTCTGCGCCGAGTGATTTAAAACACCCTTGATCGTCGGGTCGAGATGAACTTGTGCCGCATTGAGCGCCACCTGAAGACTCACAATCGGTGAGCGAATATCATGTGCAACTTGTCTTGCAACATCAAGCGCCGCTTTTGCTTCGGCTGCTGCCTTAGTTACTTCAAATTGGTAACTCAAGTTTTCGGCCAAAGAGGAGAATTCACTAATTTTAAATTTTGGTGTTTTTTTCTTGTCGCCCGTTTGGGTTTCTAAGATCTTCATCAATTCATTAAGCTCGATTCGAATTCGTGAAAATCCGATTGAAAGACCAGCAAACAATATTACGGCAAGAAGTACGAATCCGATTGCGTTCTTCCCTGCGTTTTTCCAAATTCCTGCAATTAGATCCGAATTGTCGAACGTAATCGAGATATGTCCCATCCAATTCGAAGCATCCTCAGAAAAGTAGAGATCCGTATCCATGCGATGAAGTCCTGATGAGGAAGTTTTCAGCTTATTGCAACTTTGAATTGTTTCTGAGATCGACTTAATTTCGATGCAGAAGATTTGTGAGTTCTGCGCAAGTTCGTTCGCCCGAATTCTTGCTTCAATAAGACTTCCTTGAATAAGCGGTTGGCGAACGACCGCTGCGAAAGTTTCAAATGTGAGTTTCTGACTATCGAGACGGGAAGTTTTGTTAACTCGATAGTCGTTCCACGCCAACAGTCCGCTAATGGCGGTGCTGACAAGGAGGACGATTGGAATAAAAATTCTCAGAAAGTATCGTTGAATAGATCTTGTCGGAGATTTCCCTAGAATTCCCACTACAATCCCTTCACAAGATGGAGTCTCGGTGTATAGCGGAAAGTAGCCTCTTCAGAGATCATGTTGGTTTGGCCGATAATGTAAAGCGGAACACGCCATCCCGGAACCATCAGCTGCTCTTTACGGAGCTGCTCATTGATCTGCTGAAACAGTTCACTTCTGACAGTCCAATTTTCTTCTTGTCTGGCACGCTTGTATTTTTCGGCAAGAGCCGGACCAATATAAGTTCCAAAATCTTTTACAAGAAATGTCGGGAGAAGAGCAATAAATCCTTCGGGATCATTAAACCCACCAGCCCATCCACCAAATATTACGTCAGGTTTTTTCTCAACTATTTTCGTCATTTCAGATGGAGAAATTTTGATAATCTCAATTTGGAAGCCGTGCTCTTTCGCAATTGCTTGAGCGTCATTTCCCTTAAGAAAGTCATCGAATGTAGCGCCTATGAACGCAAGCCTGAGTGGTTCTGTTTTTTCATATTTTTTATGCGTAATCTTTGGAGCTTGTGTAGCTGCTAAATGACCCGCAACTCCTTTGGGAATGACGCCGGTTGCTCGCTCAAGTTCCAATTTCTTACAGCCCTTATCGAGGATCTCTTCAATCAATCCCATCGCTCGGATGCGCATTTCCGGTGTATTGAAATGAGTTCCGTGCGGATGCCACCACGCTGATGTTTGAGCATAGCTTATTTGGTTCACTGTTTTGAGCTTTTCAAATCCGCTCACTTTTTGCATACCGACCTTTGTGGATAGGGTCGCACCAGGAACGTAATCAGGAAGACCGACGGCGGGCACATTGAGATCATGATCACCAAAGAAAACAAGCTGCCATTCGCGGATGCTGATAGCTGACGATTTTGGATATTTCTCATTTACTTCGAGATTCCAATTCGCACCTTTTTTTAAAAGACGATAAGGTCCTGAGCCAACGAGGGGTTCTGAAGAATCTTTATCGAAGCTCCAATCAATAGGAACGACACCAACTTGGTCTCGACTTAGAGCTTTAAGGATCGACACGTTGGGCTCTTTAAGGCGAATAATGAGGACGTCTGAAGCTGGGACTTCGATGGATGAAATGCTGCCGAGAAAATTACTCGACTGGGATTTTTTCTGAATGACACGATCAATGGTATATTTAATGTCTTTGGCTTCGAGCTTTTTCCCATTGGAAAAAAAGCGATCTTTTCTGATTTTGAATTTAATTGTGAGACCCTTGTCCTCAAACGACCAACTCTCAGCAAGGCCCGGAGTAACATTACCCATCTTATCGGTATCAACCATAGGCTCGAGAATTTGACCCAATACAATGTGCTCTGCGAATTGATTAACCTCAGCGGGATCGCGGGGAAATGTTGGCGGTACATATCCATATTTTTTTGGTGCTGCCGAAACCATTGATGATGTCATAAAAATAATTCCTCCTATGAGAACAAGCCACCTTTTCATTAACTGGCCTGCTTTCCTGCAATCTCAACCAACTTCTTAGCAAATGAAGTTAGCTCTTGATCCTCAAATGCCTCTGTGTTTTGTCGTAAGAGGTCTTGATATTTTTGATTTGTTTCTCCAGTTGAGCGCTGGAACTGAACCATTCGATACAACGCCCACAACGAATGCAGCCTGCCGATTGGAGGTCTCTTTGTTCCCTGAAAGGGCGCATGAACCTCGTTATAGTCAAATGGTTGATTCACTAGCCGATCGAGCAGATTCACAAGAAATAATTCTTGATGGGCCATTTCGTGAACAACAGAAACGGCCAGTTGTTGCACTGTTTGCTGTCTGACCCCATCCCCAATTAAAATTAATCCGAATATATGGGGATGCGAGGCGCTTCTGAAATTCACGCCCCTTACCCGCAGAAATCCACTGATATTTTCTTTTCGCAACGACGAAAGATCTTTGTCCGCCTGATCAACTAACATCAGTGCTTCTTGAAGTTTACTTCGTGTCTCAACTTCGAAAGCCCCGATACTCGAACCTTCGTAATCGACAAAGAATGTTGCTTCAATAAGGCTTTTCGCGGCAACACTCAGTTGGAGTGGATCAATGGCCTGACTCAAATTTGGCAACGAAATTTGATCGGGGTGAACTTTTCCGTAAAACCCCATGCACAACGCTGAAAGACTCTTAGCAAGGGGATCGACCTGCAATCCAGTTGCTAAACGTCTTCGAAAAGAGGGAGCGATATCTTGCAGACACCACTCCCCGCGGCTCAATTCTGAGAGGATTCGTTCAATCAGACTCATTTTAGAGAGCGCTCGCTTTTATGATGTCAGCAGCTAAAATTTTGAAGGCACCATTTTCAAAAACTGAGAGATCAAGCTCGCCATCTTGTTTAACCTGAAAAGCAAGATCGCTCGCACTTTTGGCCTGCGCAAGTTCAGTCAATTTCTGCAAATCAATTTTCATCGTTTGTGCAGCGGATTGAGTTAGGGAATAGTAAATACCTTTTTGAAGAGAGTTAAGATCAATCGCCTTTTCTCCACACGCATGCGCGGCCTCGATTCCCGCTGCTAGAGCCGCTATTGCACCTATAGTACTTTTTAATATTTTCATCGAACCCCCTTTTTGATTTAAAACCTACGAAATTCTCTATGCAGAGACGGTGCCAACTGCCTAATGATTAAACAGTGTTTGATGATGAAATATCCTTAAATTCGTCGAGAACTCGCCAATACCTATTTATTCAACGATAGCGGTCGTCGAAATCTCGCCAAAGGCGGTGTCTTTTAGGCTAACTGGTGTCGAAATCACGCCACTTTGTTGTCCGCGCTATGAAGTTTTTTCATGCCGACTATGTTTTCACTATTATTGAATCTATGTTTTGCCCTTGACGAGGAGATGTCTCGGTTGCAGCAGAACCAACAGACGCGATACCAATATAACTCGATCTCGTGTCAGATTGCTGAGAAGCTAAAGTCACAACTCACTATCGCCAAAACCATTTTCAAAATTCAGAAATACACTTCACAAACGGTGAAGTGTGAACTGTGTCCTCAAAGACAGGATTTTTGTAGAAAATTTGTCCAAACTTTACGACGTTAGAATAGCGAGAGGCTCTTTGATTGATCTGGTTTTGCCAGAGATGGAGTGACAATGGGTGTTGTCCTTATCCGTGTACAGCTTGCATCGAAATTCAGACAAAGCTATTATTCGTTGGATGCAGAGTATCGAATTTTATCAAAATCATCTCAATAAAGTGAGCCGGAGTTTTTCTTTCTGCATTGCACGTCTTGATCATGAAATGCGCTTATGGGTCAGTATTTCTTATTTGCTTTGTCGAATTTTAGATTGCATTGAAGATGCCAGTTGGATCTGTAAAAGCGATCAAGAAGCAACCTTCAATGACTTTGATGATTTTGTAAAGAACAGGCCTGAGGCTATAGATTTTCATGAGTGGATTGTGCGGTTTCCTAAAAATATGCCATTGTTTGAAATTCAGCTAATTGAAGACTCACATGCGGTTTTTTCTGACCTCCACAGTCTCCCTGAAAATATAAAAAAGCATATCGTTAAAACAGTCATTCAAATGAGTTTTGGCATGCGGAAATTTGTTTTGCAAAACGGATCGAATCAAAAAATTAAATTGAGCAGTATTCAAGAAGTGAATATCTATTGCTATTTCGTTGCCGGCGTTGTTGGGGAACTCCTATCCGCCCTATTGATGGAGAAACACACAAACTCGCAATTCAAATTTAAAAATCTGACACACCAGTATCAGTTTGGTTTGTTTTTACAAAAAATAAATATTCTTAAAGATCAAAAGACGGATGAAAGTGAGGGCCGGTATCTGGTTCACTCTCGTGAAGACTTGCTTTCGAGTCTGTCCAGCAATGCAGACGGAGCACTTCAGTACTTGCTCGACATTCCAATTTGTGAAAAAGGGTATAGATTATTTTGCGCTTGGTCATTGTTTTTAGGGCTGTCGATGTTGCCATTTTTAAGACAAACGTGGTTGAAAAATTTATTTTCTAGAATGCCGCGAAAATGGGTCGAAAAAAAATTAAAACATCTAGAAACAATTATCGACGACAATGAAAACATTGGCCGATTCTTCTCGAAAAGAATGCCTCGAAATAGTATTTTTAGGCGCAGTCCACACAACCCGAAAAAAGTGCTAACCTTCGCTGAGCTCAGTGCGAACTATAATTTGATTTTGCCTGAAAACTCTCTCCAAGAATTAGGCCTTGTCGGAAGATAGCAACTCATTTAAGTGCCTCGTCGAACAATAATGAGCCCACTCACGACAATGGATTCCCCAATTTTTGACATCTACTGCACAAATAGGGGCTGTTGACGTTTTATAGGTGAACCAGATAAGGGCGCAAGCGAGGCAAAGAGTGCCTATGAATTTCTTCAGTAACCAGGTAGTTCAAACCACAAGTTAGTCCCCGACATTGTTTCCTGAATTAGTTTCGCAGCGTTCTTTTGATCCAGTAAACGGTAAGGGCACCAAGGCCAAAAGATCACTCTATCAGACTGAAAATGATCTGGTCGATTAAATCCTTACGGAAAGTTTTGCTGTTCAGTGATGTTTTGTAGAATTTAAGGGCACAATTTTTGGTTTTCATTAAATTCATAAAGGGAGATAGCACTTGGATCATGAGAATTTGCTCATCATGTGTTCTCGCTCGGAGAAATCCGGCCTTGGCAGCATCACGAAGGAACTTTTTAAAAATATCGAAAGTTTTAAACAAAGTTTGAGAGAAAACTTTTTCGGCTTCAGGCTGCTCTTTTTCAAGCTCTTCAAGAAAAAGCCTAATCAGGGCCGAGTTGTCGAGATAAAAATGAATCATTTCGCTCAGGAACGCTTTCAAGCGCTCTTCAAAATCTTGTTTGGAGTCAAACTTTTCAATCAGGCGCTCCATTTTCTGAGCACCTTTTTCGGTTAGTTCTTCAAGGATTGCATTGAGCAGCCCATCTTTACCAGTGAAGTAATAGGAAATCAGACTGATATTCACCTGAGCTCTTTCGCAAATCTCGCGGATAGAAACAGCGTGAAAACCTTTGCTTGAGAAAAGCTCAATCCCGGCTTTAATCAGTTTCTGTTTCGAATCATTTTGCTCTGAGGGATCATTTGCTGATTTGACTATAGTTTCCTCCTGCGTGTGATGCCGTTGCCTGTTTCGCTGATCCCACTTGATCTGGCGAATCCATCAGGCCTTCAATTTTAGCCAGCTTGTGGGCTTTCTTGAGACTCCATCTTCGGAATCTTTCAAAGTAAGAGAAAGCGGCCGGAACTACGACTAGAGTCAACAGAGTCGAAGAGATTACTGTCCATCATTCAGCCATGACACAGCAGCCGATAAATCATTATAAAAAACTCTGTAAATGCCCTCACCAAAAGCCAGTCTCGCAAGGTAAGCTAGTTTTGTATCAGGCACCAATATAGCTCTTTTGAGTTTTAAATCATTCGCGGCATCGAGATCAGGGGTTTTCCAATGTGAAATCACCAGGTCTAATTCAGGCGCGGCCATCTCCAAGGCATCATATAAAATTAGGCGAGAGCCAGTGTCCTTTGCGATCTGAAAAATAGTTTCCTGACATGTCTTCAGGTAATCTCGCGTTGGAACTCCTCTGAGTCTAGCAATAATGATGTTTCCCTTGAGTTCGACCCATAGATTTTCCATACTACAAACCCTCATTCATAATGACACTTGCCACCAAACTTTTAACCAATTTCTCCCGAAACTCTTTGTCTTCTATGGAGACGCCCAGATGCCTAGACGTGGAATTTCGCATTTGAACCAAAGCTGCTAAGGGACCAAAAAGCTGAATAATTGTGACACGAGCGTCCTTATTTTTAGGAACAAACCCTTTCTTCTTTCCTGTCTCCAAAAACCTCTCTAAGCATTTAAGTACATTTGAATAAGCAACATTATATTCACTTTCCGCGCCATCGAATCCCTGCTCAAGCTGTTGAAGAAAGAGTTTGATGAGCGTTGCTTGCTCGGAAAAAAATAAGGCAAGCTCGTTCAAAAAAAGTTCGAGACGAATCTTAAATTCAGACTGATTTTCAAATTTGTGCAAAAACCGATTGGCGCGCACGAGTTTGTCATGGGCCAATGTCTTCAGGGCCGCAACAAGAAGCCCTTCCTTACCACCGAAGTAGTAACTGATCATGGAAACATTGACTCCAGACTTCTCCATGATTTCAGAGACACTCGTGCCCTCGTAGCCTTTCTCCGAGAACAAAGAGATCGCGGTTGAGATCAATTCGTCTTTTGACGACATACCCCTCTCCTTTCTGTTCGACCGCCTTCTAACCCCGCAAAACCGGCCCCAACAATGATGACGATCATTTGCCAGATGCCTTTTTCGGATGCTGAATTCTCATATATTTTCATCAACCTGTTTAGCTCCGTTGACAAAGTGAGTTTTCGGCGGTGGTTTTGGCAAAAAGATTCGAGCCATCAACCCCTTGCTCCATATTCTGTAGCGGTCCACATAAGAGAAAATTGCGGGAACAACAACCAACGTCAGAATGGTTGATGAAATCAAACCACCGACGATTGCCCAACCCATCGCCGTTCTCATTTTAGAAGCTTCGTTCAGTCCGATGGCGATAGGCATTGTGCCCGCGATCAAGGCAAACGAAGTCATCAAGATCGGACGAAGACGAGTTTTCCCTGCGGCAATGATTGCCTCAGATCTTGATTTGCCCTCGGCCATCATTTGATTGGCAAAATCCACCAAAAGGATGGAGTTCTTGCCGGAAACTCCGAGAAGCAAAAAGATTCCAAGAGTTGCGAAGATACTCATCGTTTCATGAGTGATATAAAGGGCGTAAAAAGCACCACAAAGCGCAAGTGGCAAAGCGACCAGGATCGTCACGGGGGTCACAAATGATCCATAGAGACTCGCCAAAATGAGATAAATCAAAACCACCGCGAATCCAATGGCAATACCGGCTGAAGATCCCAAGTCAGCGGAGTTTTCGACATCGCCCGCCCAGTTGTACCTCATGGATGTAGGGAGTTTAGTTGCACCCTCGTTCATGAATTTATCGATGTCTCGTGATATATCGCTCAACCCCGCACCAGAAGCGATACCGGCTTGGATTTGAACGGATCGCCCACGGTCAAGACGGTTGACCTCTGCGGGACCAAGAACTTCCGACCCATCCGCAATATCAGAGAGCCTTACCAACTTGTGATTCACGTTCGGAACGAGCACTCGTGAAAAACTGTCCTTCAAGTTGCGCTGGTCTTCTTGTAAACGAACACGGACATCATATTCCTTTCCATTTTGTCTGAATTTGGCTGGGGTAAATCCTTCGACCTGACCTCGCAGCTCAACCCCCATTGTCTTAGAGTTGATACCGTAAGTATTGGCGCGTTCAGGGCGCAGTTTCACGGAAAACTCCGGCTTTCCTGGCCGAGCATCCGACTCGACATCTTTGATGCGAGAGTCTTTCTTCATAAACTCGACAACTTTTGCCGCATAGGCTTCAACTTCTTTTTGATCAGACCCGATCAGATTCAAAATGATCGGCTGTCCACCCATTCCGCCAGTCACATCATAGTCTTTGACGACGGGTTGAGCGTAAGAAAGCTCCTTGAATTCAGTTCTCAGTGTTTCCTTAAACTGCGCCGTTGTTCCTCCGCGTTCTTTACCGGACTTCAAAAGTACAAAAACTTGCCCCTTGTTAGCTTCACCGTTAAAGCCGCCGACAATGACCGGAGCCAAGGCTACACTTGAATGGGACTTGATGATCTTTTCTGCCTTTTCAAGAACGACCTGAGTGCCATCCAGGCTTGTTCCAGGAGGCAATTCAAATGTCGCAATAATCTGACCGTTATCCATTTCTGGAATAAAAGCGCTGGGAACGCTTTGTGCGGCAACAAGACTAAATACGAAGACAAGAAGGCTGCCCACAAGCGAGACAATGGGGCGCTTTAAAATCCAGCCTAGAAGAACACCATAGCCATTTTCAAGCTTGGTCTGAAAACGATCAAACCATCTGACGGTAGCTCCGATGGTGCGATCATAAATAGATCCTGTCGGCATCTTATCGTGTTCATCGTCCATGAAGTAGGCTGACAACATGGGAATAAGCGTTAGGGCCACGAAGAAGCTGATACCCATTGAAAACGCGATGGTAAGACCGAACTGTTTTAGAAACTGCCCAATCACGCCACTCATAAAACCGACGGGCACGAATACGGAAACGACAACCAAGGTGATGGCGAAGACTGAGAGTTGCAGCTCATTGGTTCCACGATCTGCCGCCGCTTTAGCATCCTCTCCAAGCTTCATACGTCTGTGGATATTCTCGACGATAACAATGGCATCATCGACAAGAAGTCCCACCGCCAAACTTAAGGCAAGAAGCGAAATGATGTTGATCGAAAATCCCGCCATCTGCATCGTAATGAACGCTCCGATAAGCGAGATCGGAAGTGCCAGCGCGGTAATCAATGTCATTTTCATGCTGCCCAGGAAGAAGAAGACCGTAATGACGGTGAGGATAATAGCGATAATGATCGTCTCGTAAACATCCGCGACGTTATCTTTGATCATTTTACTGCCATCAATAACAGTTTGAATCTTTGCGTTTTGCTTGCTTGATGAAAACTCCGCATTGAGTTTATCAATAGCCATTTTCGCATCGTCGGCGACTCGGATTGTATTTGTTCCCGATTGGCGAAAAACAAAAAGAAAGACAGACGATTTTCCATCAATCATGGTGCGGTTTTTCTCATCTTCAACCGTATCCATGACGGTTCCGATAGTTCCTACCTTGGTCGGCACTTCGTTTCCGTAAAGGTTAATGAGGATGTCAGAAACCTGAGCCGCTGATTCAAATTCCCCAACACCACGGAAGGAGAGTTCTTTCGCGCCGATATTGACTTTACCTCCTGGGATATTCTCACCTGAAGCTCCAATTTGAGCGGCCACCTGAGAAACGGACATTTCTTTTCGACTGAGCTTTTCACGATCCAAGAGAACTTGAATTTCCCGTTTTCGGCCCCCGTAAATTTCAACGGCGCCCACATTATTGACCTGTTCAAACCGAGGCTTCACGACCTGATCGGCCAAGTCAAAGAGTTCAGCTTGCTTCAGATCGGCAGTCATGGCGAGAATCAAAACAGGTTGGTCCGAAGGGTCGAAGCGACGAATAATCGGTTCTTCGATTTCAGTTGGCATTTTTCCGCGAGCCAAGTTCACTTTGTCTCGGACTTGCTGCTCAACGCGGTCTACATTCACACCTTGTTTAAATTCAGCCACGAGCTGACTGACGCCCTCAAGATTCTTTGAACTGAGTCGCTTCAGTCCCGCAATAGATGAGATTTGTTCTTCAAGGGGACGGCTGACCAGCGTTTCGATTTCTGCTGGACCCGCGCCTCTGTAGACCGTGATAACTGCGACAACCGGCACATTGATATCAGGAAAAAGATCGACACTCATGGACTTGAAGGCCGCAAATCCTCCAATGACAAGTGACAACATCACACAAACAGTCAGGGTCGGATTCCGAATGGATAGACGTGCGAGATTCATATTATTTTTCCTCTCCTGAGTGTTGATAGGCTTTCAGCCCCGAACGTAAGGCCAAGATCTGCGAAGCAATTTGAGTACGGATGATTTCGGCTTGAGATTGATCCTGTTCGAACAGCAGCACTTGATAGGTTGTCGCGCGGCCCTGCCGAAGCTGAGATTTTTCTCGATTCAGTTTTGCGGTTTGAGCACTTACCAGCTTATTCGCTAAAGCCAGAGATTCCTTTGCATCCTGAAGTTGCTGGGTCATCATGTTCCAGTCTTTTTCCTGGGTGAGCTGTTTGTAGCTAAGCTGATCCTTCTGAGCGGTTTCAGATAAACGCGCCCCAGCACGGGCATTGCTGGACGCGGAGAAGTCCAAGGGGATATTCAAACGCAAACCAATCACTTGAGTGCCACGATCACCACCGTAGAGCTTTGAATTTGAATCTGAGTAAGAATCACCTCGTCCATTGAAGGTATAGGCGCCATACACATCAAGGGTCGGTTTATTTCGCTCATCGATAATTTTACTATTGGCAACGGCGGCCTCAGTCTGTGCTTCCGCTGCTTTGACATCATATCGATCCGAAGGTTTTTTTCCGGGTAAAGGTAAACTTTGTAGAACCTCATAAGGTATGGAATCGAGTTTGTCGGGCACCTCATCGGAGAGGGAGTTTCGCATGATATTGAAATTCCGACGTGCAGATTGCTCGTCACTTTTTGCTTTTCTTAATTCTAACTGACGAGCGGCGACCAGGGCCTTTGCTTGCAGAACATCACTGTCTTCTCCGAGCCGCATCTGGGCTTTCTTGCTAACGTAACTCAAAATCCCTTCAGCTTGTTGCAATGCTTTTTCTTGCGTACTTAGGATCTCTTGACGGGCCACAAGACTCCAATACGTATTTTCAGCTTCGATTTCATAACCCTTAGAAAGAGCTTTCGCGCCATATTGCTCGGCCTGATTCCCAGAAAGGATCAAAGACTTCTGGGCTCGGGATGTTCGCCCAAAGCCGTTGCCCCAGAGAGGCATGGAGAGTTCGAGCGTCGGATTGGTGTCATAAAAATGCGCCGTGCTTCCAGTTAGCATCGGTGAATTTACGTATTTCGTTTCACTGAGTGAGTAGTAGAGTTTCCCTTGAAGACCAAAACTGAATTGTTGAGCCAGTCCTGCTGACACCGAACTCGTCTCGATCCTGTCAAAAACCAAGAGTGGAGGATTCATCTTCTTGCCCTCGGAAGCCATTCTTGCCTCAGTAAAAAACTGTGGCATAAAAAGAAGATCCGCTTCGGAGGCTTTCAAATTTGCGGCCTCGGCCTGCTTTTCGGCCCCAATTTGACCTTGATTTGCCCCATTTACCTGTTTCAGGTACTCATCCAAACTCAAGGCGTAGCTAAACTGTGCCGTGAGTAGCAGCAAAACAAAAACGACAGCTTTAATGAATGGTGAATTCATGCGAACCTTTCCTATATTCCGTGATTGACTCTGTTATGATCCAGACGGAAAATGTAAGCGAACGATTACACTTTAAGGGTAAGTCACTTTTAAAAAGTAATCAAGTGTTTGCACTTAACAGCAAATACACGTCTTTTGACTTGGTATAACTAATTGATATTAAGAGGATTTTTATGAAAAATGTGATGCCTCAATCAAAGAAAATTCGCAAAAATGATAGCTCCGAATCAAAGCTGCGCATTCAGAAGGCGGCGATAGAAGTCTTTGCGAAAAATGGGTTTGCTGCGGCTTCAACTCGCATGATTGCCAAACGAGCCAAGCTCAACATCTCGCTAATCTCCCGTTACTTTGGCGGGAAAGAACAGCTTTTTATGAGCATAATCGAGGGAGAAGTCGAAAGAGCTGTCAAGTCAGACTTCGACTACCCCTTCAGAGAGTCTTTCCAAGACGAAGTCATGTCTTATATAGATTTTGTGTATCGCAGCTTGAAAGCAAATATTAAACTTTTTCGGATCGTGGTCGCACAATCCGTTATCGATCCTGTTTTCGCAAAAAAAATTAAAAATTCGGTCGCGCCTCAGGAGGACCCACGTCTTCAAGTTCGGCTAGAAAAATTGAAGGCATCAGGTGCCATTGCCGCTGATATTGATATTCGAGATCTCAGCCTAACTATTTTTACTTTGGCAACGAATCAAAGTATCTGCGAGCTTCTTATCTTTCAAACTCCTAGTGAGGAACTTCAAAAGAATGCTCAACATTTTTTAAAAATACTTAACAGAAATGTGGCCTCGATATAAACAGCGTCCCTCTTCTTGTGCGAACTCTGTAGTCTCGCCGCCGACAGCGGAAGCTATCGCTAGGATTTTAGTTTGAATCGAAAACGTGCGATTTGCTCCTCGTTCAATCGATGAAAAATCCCCTGTCCCGAGACATGAGGGATTTTGTCTAACCCATAAATCGTTGCGTGGACATCCAGGGTTTTTGGGGTTTCCGATACGATTTCCGTAAACACGAGGGCTTCTTCGTGAAGAGGCAGGAGTTTGACGTAACGGAGTTCGAGTTTTTCGGTCACGCAGTGTTCATTTCGATGCCATACGGCAATCCCCATGACTTCATCCATGAGACCCGCGCTTGCGCCCCCGTGAACGCATCCCGGAGGTCCTTCCGCCGCATCCAGAAATTTAACCTTCGTTAAAAACAATGTCTTGCGGGTGGAATGAATCCAGTGGGTGACTTGAAAAAGTGTGCTGGCCTTTCCAGAAACGAAACTTTTCTGCCAGTTCGGAAATCCCGGTTCGATCTGCGTAAAATTGCCGAAATCAAAATCGGGAACTACTGCATAAAGAAGATTTTTCACTTAGCACCATCTTTCACGGAAAATTTCAGGATAGTTGTCGTGTTTGATCAACACGCTTGTTGAAG
>TARA_B110001454_G_scaffold67672_1_pt1 | contig 40082 bp, 36 predicted proteins | sample TARA_B110001454 | Tara Oceans TARA_B110001454 (sample SAMEA4397004) | marine metagenome | biome: Polar Biome; feature: [MES] marine water layer (ENVO:01000295) within the mesopelagic zone...; material: water (ENVO:00002006), including particulate matter (ENVO:01000060) such as...... | reverse complement strand
GGTTATTAATGAGCCTGAAGCGGTTATTAATGAGCCTGAAGAAATTGATGACGAGCTGTTAGAGATCTTTCTTGAAGAAGCTCAAGAGATTATGGAAGCGGCTGGAATTGCACTGCAACGCTGGCAGTCAGAGCCTGATAATTTAAGAAATGTTGCGGAATTACAACGTGAGCTGCACACCCTAAAAGGGGGTGCTCGCATGTCAGAGATGACAGAAGTGGCTGATTTATGCCACGAGTTGGAATCCATTTATGAAGGATTGCATGATGGTCGTGTGCAGTATCAAGATGGGCTGATTCAACTATTGAGTCGCTATCATGATGTGCTTGATGACATGCTTGAGCAAATTCGCAATGGTCAGAGCGTGAGTTTGAATGATGAACTCTTGCAGCGTATTCGTGCGGTTGCCAAAGGTGCGAATCCACTTGATGGTGAAAAAGCTTTTGTATTAGACGAGCCTGCATTAGAAGACGCTGGCGATCTTCTTCATGAGGAAGATAGCTCTTCAATCAATGATGTCGTTTCTGTTGAATTCGATGAAAGTGATCGTGAAATTCTTGAAATCTTCTTAGAAGAAGCACAAGAGTTGCAGCAAGAGCTTGATAGTGTCTTGCAAGCTTGGCAAGAAGCACCTGAGAATCTTCGTGCTACTGAAGAAGTCCAGCGTATTATGCACACACTGAAAGGTGGTGCACGCATGGGCGGCTTAGCAGAGGTTGGCGACTTAGCCCATGATTTTGAAGCTTGGATGATTAAAGCGCAGCAAGGTGAAGTTGCTGTTGATGATGATTTCTTTGCTCATGTATATCAGCGTCAGGATGCGTTGGCATCCAGTATTGAGAAAGTTAGTCTGAGCTTGAGTAAGCCTCATGATATCGGTGTATTTGAAGCGGATAGTGAAAGCACGGTGGTGAAGGCGCTTGATACCAATGTTGTACCGTTTAAGCGTTCAGAGCTTATTGAGGATGCGGAATATTCTGAAGCGCTCTCTGATGATGTCTCTACTGAGAAAGCCTCTACCGATATTGTTCCCGCTAAAAAGCTTGAGAAAGTCTTAACTCAGTTAGACCAAGAAGCTGAAAATAAGCCTCAGCAAGGGCGTCGTGGCCCTCAAGAAATGGTGAAAGTTTCTGCTGAGCTGTTAGATAACCTCGTAAACCTTGCGGGTGAGACATCGATCTCGCGGGGTCGACTTGAGCAGCAAGTAACGGATTTCTCTTATTCGTTAGAAGAGATGGACTCAACGCTAGAGCGTTTACGAGACCAGCTGCGCCGACTGGATATTGAAACCGAAGCGCAAGTATTGTTCCGTCAAGAACGCCAAACGCCAAACTATGATGACTTCGATCCATTAGAAATGGATCGCTATTCTCATATGCAGCAGCTTGCACGTTCGCTTGTAGAGTCCGCATCGGATTTATTGGATATTCGTGAATCGCTTACCGATAAAACCCGTGATGCTGAAACCTTATTATTGCAACAAAGCCGAGTCAATACAGAGCTGCAAGAAGGCTTGATGCAAACTCGCATGGTGCCGTTTCAGCGTCTTGTGCCTCGTCTTCGTCGTATTGTGAGACAAATCGGCCAAGAACTGGATAAACAGGTGGAGTTTCAAGTATTTAACGCTGATGGTGAAATGGATAGAACCATTTTAGAGCGCTTGATCTCGCCACTTGAGCATATGCTGCGTAATGCTGTCGATCATGGTATTGAAGATAAAGAAGCCCGTAGAAAAACGGCTAAACCTGCACAAGGTAATGTGGAATTACGTATCTCTCGAGAAGGGGGTGATGTACTCGTTACCTTGAAAGATGATGGTCATGGTATTGATATTGATGCTGTGCGTAATAAAGCTTTAGAGCGTGGCCTAATTACCAAAGACAGTAACTTAACCGATATTGAAATCATGCAGTTTATTTTGCATGCGGGTTTTTCTACGGCTAAGACGGTGACTCAAATCTCTGGCCGTGGCGTCGGCATGGATGTTGTAAATAGCGAAATCAAACAAATGGGTGGCACGCTATTTATTAATTCGATTCCAGGAGAGGGGACAGAATTCCAAGTACGTTTACCCTTCACTGTATCGGTTAACCGCGCACTCATGGTTCGTGTTGGTGATGATTTATACGCTGTTCCGCTTGATAGTATTCAAGGGATTATGCGTGTTCAAACAGATCAGTTGGAAGCTTTGTATGAACAGCCTTCGGCGGAAAGAACGTTTGAATATGGTGGCCAAGATCACCGTTTAGATTATTTAGGCACTATGTTAGGGACAGAAGCACAGCCTAAATTTGTTGGGCAAAGAATGCCTACGCCAGTATTACTGATTAAAGGTGATACACCTTATGCTTTACAAGTTGATTCATTATTGGGTAGCCGCGAGATTGTAGTAAAAACGCTGGGTACTCAGTTCAGTAGTGTGATGGGCGTTTCTGGAGGAACAATTCTTGGAGATGGTAGCGTTGTAATCATTCTGGATTTACCGGCAATGATTCGTAACCAAAGCAACCTTGAGTATCAGCATGCTAAAGCATTGGATGCCATTGAGGCTGGTAAGCGACAGGAACTTGAACAAAGACAAAGCCGTATCTTGGTGGTTGATGATTCGGTAACGGTACGAAAAGTAACGACTCGCTTGTTAGAGCGAAATGGTTTTGAAGTATTCACCGCGAAAGATGGTGTTGATGCGATTGCAACCTTGCAAGATCATGTTCCCGACTTAATGTTGCTGGATATTGAAATGCCACGCATGGATGGTTTCGAAGTCGCTTCGGTGATTCGACATGATTCACGCTTAATGCACATACCGATTATCATGATCACTTCGCGTACGGGCGATAAGCACCGTAACCGAGCGTTCTCAATTGGTGTGAATGAATATTTGGGTAAGCCTTTCCAAGAGGATAAGTTACTTTCTAGTATTGAAAAGTTATTAACAGAGGTGGTAGAGCACTAGTATGCCTCATACCAAGGTTGCTGCGAGGATTGGTATTATTGCTGACAATCTTTTGCAGCAGCACCTGTTAAAAACAGCATTGATGCATTTTGGCTTTAATGTTGTATTGACTACTGACCCTGAAAAAATGCTCAATAATAACGATAAGATAATTGATCTTGATGCATGGGTTGTTGATATAGTCGATGAAGAAGGTGATCATCATGATTGGCTAGATGATTTATTTGATGGTAATGCGCCTGTTTTGTTTGGTATGGGAGAAGCTCCGCAGCGTAGCTGTGAAAGTTATCCTCGCTGGGAAAAACGACTATTTTCAAAAATGAAAGAGTTGTTGGCAGATGATTCTTCACTTGCCATTGCCGATCAAGAAGACATTAAAGAATTAGCCGCGCACAGTACGGGTAAACATACTCCCTCATTACTTCCTGCGATATTCAATAATATTGAATTAGGATCACCTGCGGAGCATGTTTGGGTGCTGGGTGCCAGTCTTGGTGGCCCTGATGCCGTTAAAGAATTTTTGGATGCTTTACCGATCGGATTACCTGTTGGTTTTATTTATGCGCAGCACATCGATGCAAGATTTCAAAAAGCATTGGTTCAAACGCTAGGCCGCCATGCAGGAATTACCATGGTACCGTATTCTGAAGGCAAGCGAATTAATACGGGGGAAGTGATGCTAGCCCCTGTTGAGCAAGAGTTTGTATTCGATATTGCGGGTAGAACCGTGAGTAAAAACACACCTTGGCCAGGCCCTTATGGCCCATCTGTTGATCACGTTATGTTAAACGTCGCTCAACATTATGGTAATAGAGCTCGTTATATCTTATTCAGTGGTATGGGTAATGATGGCGCTGAGGCGGTTATTAAAATTAGTCAAAGTCCAGCAACAATATGGGCACAAAATAGTGAGAGTTGTGCGAATAGTTCGATGCCCGATAGCGCGGTCGCCACAGGGCGTATTTCCTATACAGGAACCCCAAGACAATTAGCGTCGCAGCTGGTAAATTATTTGCAAACGCAGTGGATGAGATAAGTATGAGTTCAGAAGTAATAACCCAAGATGATGTAATAGAAGTTTCTAGCTTACTGATTCCTCTAAATGATAAACAACTTGTTTTGCCCAACGTAACCGTTGCTGAAATCATTCCGTATCGAGCGCCTACCGCTATCAATGACCCTGCTAGTTGGGTACTCGGGCAGTTAGAATGGCGAAATGTTGATATTCCTGTGATCTCATATGAGCTATTAAGTGGCGCCGCTACTCCGCCTACAGAAGGGGCTCGCTTGGCCGTTATTAATGGAACAAGTGTTAACCGAGAGCTGCCTTTTTATGCGATCTTAATTCAGGGGATACCTAGGTTAACTCACGTGAAAGAAGATGATATTGTAGTTGTTGAAGCAATGCATTCAGGCCCTTATGATGAAGTGGCTGTTAGCGTAAATGGGGAACAAGCAATGATCCCTAACTTAGAAGCAATTGAAAATGAATTACTAAAATTCATAGGATAACTCATGCAATTATTAGCCAAAATCATAATTCTTTGTACTTTAGCCTCTGGAGCATTTGCCAATAGCCCAGGGCTGGAAGAAAACAATTTAGCAAAAGAAATTATCTTGTTTGAGGCTAATAGCTATCGCGTTGTGACTGAATTTAATGTGCACGCTATGCAAAAAGATAAAAAGTCAGCCCAATCTTTATTTAACGTATTGGAAACTGGCGATCAATTGAGTCAATTATTCACTCAGCAATCAAAAGCATTAGCACCTAGCTGGGAAAAGTATAGAAAGTTCACATGGAAGAAGCATACTCAAATTGATGGTGACATCGATACTTATGTATTTAATGACATGCGGATTTTACACCGTGACTTATTGCTTATTATCGCGGATGTTAAAAAACAGCTTAATAGTGATCTGTTACCTCATAAAGACTTAAATAAGGTAAATGCGATCCTATTAATTGAGCAACTCGCATCAGAATACTTAGAAATGTCGGCGGCGACCTTTGGCTCATTCGGCTTCGCGGGTACTGAGCAGGCTATTCAGATTGAAGTACGTAGTGCTGCTTTTGAAAGAACAGTCGCAGAGCTGGAAAAGATCTATATGGAAGAGCCTGCAAAACTGAAATTGATTAAGAAGGTTGCACTGCGTTGGAAGTTTATTAAGAACACATTATTAGCGTATAATCAGCGCTCAGCCCCTTTCGCAGTGTCTAAAACTGTTTCTTATATTCGAGAAAAGTTGGCAGATTTATAAGTGAAATAACACTGTTACCTTCTTTTTTAAAGCACCAAAGTATTCATTCAGTAATCTTTATTTGCTTCTTAGTGCTATTTATATAAGACATATTTAACGATGTTATTAATAGAAATAAAGTTAATGACACTGCGCTGTGGGCTGGAACATCAGTAAGCCCACATAGAATGAAAGCAATACATACAAAAAGTCCTATTGCTGATGACTTTTGGTACTTTACTTTATTAGCAAAGAAAAGAGTCAAATATAGAATATATAACAAGAACAGAGTTCCAAAAATAACCCCCATACTGATCCATGCTTGAATGATGTCATTATGCATATGGTTGTATTTTATAATCTGTTTTGTGTTGATATTAATTCGATTTTCTTTATCTAAAATAGTAAAATATTTTGCCTGATTTCCTGCGCCAATCCCTGTTAATGGGTGGTCGTAAATTGTGATTAATGACGCTTCCCACATATCTAATCTTAAGCCTGCTGACGTCGGTTCTCTCTTTTCTCCTTGAAACCCTGTTGAAACATTAATAATTCCATTCTCAAATCTGTTTTTTAGATGATCAAGGAACGATGATTTAGATGCCGATACGGCTATCAGTAGAGAGGTACATATGATTATTAAAATTAAAAACAATTTTTTGTTATTGGAATAAATTTTGATTGAGAAGTATAACAGCAGAATTAAGAATATGAGAATGCTAGCTAGAATCGGACCTCGACTGCCTGTGAGGAAAAGACTTATGAAGCCCACAGCTAAACAAACAAAGCACGCAGTGGAAATAATCCAATTTCTTTTGAGTAGGAAACTAAAAAGATTAACATTGATCCAAGCAATTATTAATGACATACAGGTAGCATAAATTATTGGAGCGTTTATAAATCCTGCTGTTCGGTAATTAGGGTTGCTCTGAGAAATATAATCTATGATTCCTGAGAAGGCTAAAATTATAGATGATATAATGGCGACGTATAATAATACGCCTCTATCAGCTTTATTAATCTTAATAGAAGGGATTATAATCGAAAATGATAAAGTAATAAAAAATGTATTAGAGAATAATCTTTCTGCGACAGGATTGTTATATAGAAAGTAATATGTAGCGGTAATTATACTGCTCAGCAATAAAAGAAGTGCTATTGATAACACTCCCGGCTTATCAATGGACAGGTTGTCTATCGATTGATTCTTTATCGCTAATGCAATGTTGATGATAGATAATATGACAGTTAAGTGAATTAGTCCTTTAGCAATATGATAATTTATGCCAAAAACAAATAAAGACAATATTAAACAATAAAAAATAGCTCTGTGAATTTTCAAATGAATCTCTAGCTTGAGTATGTTAATGAAAAATATCCATCATAAAATTAACATTAAAGAAACTGATTTTATTTCTTTAACGTTTGTAATTTATAAGTATGATCTGAAGCATTATATCATACCTTTCCATGTAACTAATTATTAAAATTATAGTATTATGGCTATAGTATATTAAATATCTATAGTTCTGAAATTGTGCCAATTATTGAACAGGTTGAGCTAACGTGAAAGATTTTGAAATCTCTGCAGAAATTAAATCGCTTATTCATGGGCGCGATATTGCATTGGTGGGCAACTCAAGGAAAGTTGTAGGAAAAACTTTCGATGTTGATAAGCACGATGTTGTTATTAGAATGAATGGCGCTTGGGACTTGCCTAAAGAGTTGCAAGAGAGTGTAGGGAAAAAAATAGATTTATTGTGTATCTCTGGTCATAAGAAAGAAATTGATTTTATTGTTAAGGCCGTGCCTTTGACTATGTGGATGTCCCCTAAAAATAGGGATATTATTTCTGAAGATACTAAAAAAATAATGAATTTTTATCCTTTAGATTCTTGGCAAAACTTATTTACTAGAATAGGCGCCAGACCATCAACAGGTTGTATGGTCGTGGATATGGTTCGCGATATTATCGGTGACGGTCATTTAACATTATATGGATTTGATTTCTTTGAGGGTGATAGTTGGCATACTCGATATTCATGGAAAAAACGCCTCAAAATGTTATTTGGACAAGAAATCTACACAAACCCTCATGATGGGAAGAAAGAAGCGGAGTACATCAAAGCTGCTTTACCAGCTTCTCAACTTACTATTGTAAAGCCTTAACTGGGCAGCGGATTTAAGATGCGTATAGCGATTATTAACGATACAAGATCTACTAATCATTATGGATGCTTAATGGTTATGAGGAATATAGAGATTTTATTAGGTAGCCAAGGAGTCGATATCGTCTGGACTTGGCCAGTTGGAGTAGATTGGAGAAAAAGAAAGTCTGAAATCGTTAATAAACCAAAGGTTGATGCAATTATTGTTAACGGAGAGGGAACCATTCATCATGGGCCTAGAAGATGGCAGGCTGAAACTCTTGCAGAATTTGCTGAGTTCTCAAAAAATACATTAAAAACCCCTGTTTTTCTTATTAACGCCACATTATATGCTAATGAAAAATTTTTATATGATCGTTTGAAATTTTATAATTCTATTTATGTTCGTGATCGAATGAGTCATGAGGAATTGAATAACTTTAATATTGAAAATAAGTTTGTGCCGGATATGACTTTTGCAGTTTCTTCTAATCTAATACCTGATCAAGTTAAAAATATATGTGTAGTAGATTCTGTGATGCAAACTGATCTTCCTTTTTTGAGGCGTTTTAGTAAGAAGCATCAAGCTGATTATTGTTCTATGATAGTTGCTAGACCTAGCAATTATTCTTTTTTGAAAAAACCAAGACGGTTTTTTCTTACAAGCTTTAAGTGGCTAATAAATGAACGACTAAGAAGTCTTGATCCTAAGGATTTCGAAAGATACTTGGGACATTATAAACTTGTTGTTACTGGCCGCTACCATACAGTAACTATGTGTTTAAAAAATCGAATTCCATTTGTGGCATTAGAATCAAATACTCCAAAAATCAGTTATTTATTAAATGAAGTTTTTGGTAATACAAAAAGAGTAGTTTCTGTAAAAGATTTAGATGATATCAACCCTGAAGAGTGGAATGAGTATTCTGAAAGTGAAATGATAGCTATCAATAATTTTTTAAAGAAAGCAGAAGACTCTAATGTAGAAATGATAAGGAAATTAGTTAATTTCACTAAAGTATGGGTATTTAACAATTGAGTATAGATAAGTTGATGATTTTTTGGAAAAAGATGTGTAGGAAATATTCATCTAGTTTAGAAGAAAAGTATGGTCTATCTACGGCGACGATTATTAAAGATGTTAAAGAATATTTAGTTAATATCTCTGACTTATTCTTAGATGGAAAGTTTAAGTATCAGAGCTTAGGTGGGTCTAATAACTATGGTTTTGTTACATTCACTTCCTATAATAGAAATAATGATTGGATAACAAAAATTGCACCTGAAAAATTATTGCGTAGAGAAGCTTTGTTTTTTAAATATCATGAAAAAAATTTAAGAAGAGATATAGGCTTTGCCCCTGAATTTATGGGTAATGGTTTATTTATGGGTACTAACTTAGAATTTCTTACATTAAAAAGACTAGATAACCCTAAAAATATAACCATAGACCAAGTATTTGAACTCTATTCAATGTCAGAGGTTGGACAGGAACTTTTTGATAATGGACTAATAAATGATGCTGAGGAACTTGAGTCGGGCACAAGAATTAAAGATATTCTAATTTCTTTGGTTTGTGATTTTAATTCTGAAAAAGCTAAGACTTATATCGATGATTTTTTTATTGAACGTATAGAAAATTTACCAGATTACTATGATGAGCTTCTATACATACAATCTGTAATTAAGAAAAGCTATGAATCATTAAAAGATGTTGATGAATCTCTAATAGGTTTTGTTCACGGTGATTTCAAGAGGTCTAATATGATGTTAGATTTCAATAAACAACTTAAATTAATTGATTTCCAGTATTATTGTCAAGGAATCAGGGTTTGGGATTTGGCATTCTATTTTTCGAAAAATAAGCAATCTTTTTCTAAGGTATTAGAGTCAGTTTTGAATAAACTACCAACAGAAAAAGAAAAAAGATATTTTTTGTTTTTTTATATATTTGCCGTTTTATTACATATAAAACCATCTGCTCTGAAGAAAAATAAATGCAAGTTTGCATTAGATTATCTGAATTCTAAAAAACCATACATTTAAGTGATAAAAATCATATCGTATCCTAAATATTTAATAGATATTATTTTAATTTATGGTTTTATCGATACGCTTTAGTTTTCTATCAAGTGCCTCCCAGGCTTTATTAATAGATGAGTTAATTAGGCTCTGAAGCCTAATGGTTAGTGGGTTTATGTTCGCATTGCTAACGCCATCAATAATGAATAAATTAATGCCTTTGGTTGTTCTTTGGCAGCTAATATTCGAAGGACTAATATCTCTAACACAAATTTTATTTTGCATAAGATATTCCTTTAAGTCGTTTATCTTAAATTGTATGCTATCTATTGTTAATGCTTTTGATTCTAGACATTCTCGTAATGTTTTAGAAACATTACCGTTTTTATCTCTAATGAGATCAAATGTATAGCCTTTACCTAAATTCGTTATAACATACCCTTGAAATATGGAGATTTTAGATAAATCAACTTGCTTTTGGGTTAGGAATTTAAAATAACTAACTTCACGTTTTGACTGCTTGTTACTATTAATTGATATTTTAATACATAGGTTTTTGTTATAGGGATGTTCGTAGCAAATACGATCGCGCCCTTTACCTATAATTAAGTCATCTGATAATTCAATAATACTTTTCATTTCGTGACCTTAGACTATTCAAGAAGGAATATTATGGATTTCAAGCTGATCATTTTTTAGCAGCCCATTCTTTCTTAATCCAAGGCGCTTTTCTCCACATTTCATAAGATGTTTCTGCCACATCATGTGGGTCTGGTTTACCATGAAAATATACAATTTTGGCTTCTTTGGGGGGAACGGCTTCACCTTTTGGTAGGAAGAACCCTTTTGATCGTAAAAGTCTACCTAGGGCACCATAAGAGTTTTTATTACGAGCGTTGCATTCATTTTTAAAGGAAACGATCAGATTTTTTGGCCATAGTTTAGCATCGTTCACAACTTCAGAAATCCAGTCTTGATCACCGTGCATTCTTGAAATGATGCTTTCTTTATCTGCAAGAAATTCTTCCCATACATGTTGCTGGCTGCCAAGTTCTAATTTGAAGACTGAGCTGTTGTAAATTAGCCCAGGTTTTAGATCACGGATGATCATAAAGTCATTTTTGTTCGTTTCAAAAAGAGCATCAATGTTATTGATTATTACGACGTCTAAATCAAGAAACATTGCTTGGCCGGAGAGCCCATAAAAATCTTTTTTAAATAGCTGTAACTTGTACCACCAACCTTTTAAACCTTCTTCTACTTCTAGATTAAGGACATTAACTTCAGGGTACAAACCATCGGTGTTATCAGTAATACAATAAAATTCAAAAGGGATAGTGAGATGGTTGTTGGTCATGCGATATAAGCGATTAACGTATTCCGCAGGGTATTTCGTGCCCCACTTAAGGCAAATGATTTTTACGGTATCTTTCATAGGATAGCCTTAGTTAAACACAATCAAATAATCTGTTAATTTACAGTAATATTAACATTTTAATTATTTTTAAGGAATTTATGAAGCTTATACTTTTTTAATAGTGATATTCAGAGCACGAAACAATTTATGAAATTCTGGATTACCTTCATCACTATAAACAGAGGTAACTTTGAGTTCGGGCCTTAGCCAGCGGGCAATTAGCAGGGTTGAAGATAAATCACCCACGATATGTGTCTTTTTTGGTAATAAGGGGAGTATGGCCTCGAAGCTTATTCCAGCAGGAATCAATTCGACCCCAGCAGTGGCAAGATCTAATACATCAGGACTGCTGTTCCTCGGATGATACTTTGCTGCGACGTTAAGGCCTTGGTTTGTTAAGTCTTTTAACTGAGATAATATTTGATCCCTATAATCACAGTTGTTAGTGAATAGCGACTCATGAGGTAGTGTGAATAGCGCATCTAAATTGCTGATTTTATGACTATCGAAGGCATAAAATGTCAATATGTCTGTTGATAGCTGCAACATTTTTTCGGATGTAAAAGCATTATTATCCAGAGGCTCTATGATCTTTTTTCTTAAGCGCTGATCAATCAACGCAGGAAAAGCAACATGAATGGTTCTTATCCAGGAAGACTCACCAACCGTTTTCGGATTTTTCCACCATAAGCCGTAGCTGAGTTTCTTTAGCCAATTGTCAATAATTGCGTCACTGAAGCTTGAAGAAGCTTTTCGGCCTACATAAGTAAAAGTCCCCTCATCCATGTAGTGACCTTCGGTATTTAAATTCAATCTTTCTGTTATGTGCATAGAGAATTGAAATTCGATTCGCCTATCATTGCCAATGAAAATGTTACTAGGTTTTAAATCAGTGATGATAGTTTCAAGATTTTTAAATAGCTGCTTACGTTTTTTTAGCTTATTAATGGTCCCCTTGAAGCGCCCAGGAAGCAGGTTTACAGTTGAAAAAGGAGATGATTCCCAATTTTTAACAATTGAGTACAAGGGATAATCTTTGTCTTCTGGCTGATCTATAAAAATGATGTGAGCTTTTTCATTTTTACGGCCTAGAGCTATAGAAGCAGCAGCGTAGAGATGTAAGATCGTTGAGGCATAATAGACAGAGTTGGAAGTCATAATATATTGATGTAAATAAATTGAGAGTTTAATAATACACTTAAACCCATGCAGAGTACTGATTGAGATTGTAGTGAGTATAAAAAGTAGCCATTGGCTCTGTTTAGGAAAAAATATTTTTGGGATTTTAACTCTGTAATAATAAACTATTGAACATGGCGGTTTCTTCATCAAACAGAGTATTCCCGCGATCATTACTGTAAGCTATGAAGCGAGTAATAGAGTGATCATACTTCTTTTTGAATTTAACCTTATTTAATTTATGGTAGGTTGTGACTCCTGCATCTATCCATGTTATTTTTCCCTGATTATTTGCAAATACATTATCTAAATGGAAGTCTGAAAACACAATGTGGTTATCCCTCATGAGTTTTAACCCTTCATAAACGGCTTTCATAACTTTCTTTCTCATTATGAGATCAATCCCTCCATCTTTTATTAATTTAGACAGCTCTTGATACCCTGATAATGTGAGATTCTCCATAATATAGTAACCAAGGTAGTCATACCTTGAGCTAGGAATTACACCATATCCTACCTGATGAATTACAGGAACATTTAGGCCTAGATCTTCTAGTATCTCAGTACCCTTTACTTCTTTTGTTACTCGGCTGTGATTCCATATGAGTTTAAGGTACTCGTGCCAGCTTCTAGCTTTAATGAATTTAATAACCAAATCAGAGTCATGTAAAACTCCAACCAAAGATGGTTTGTGGTTTATTAATATAGTATTTAAAGAGAATTGTTGAACTAATTCACTATACCTCGTTGTGAGAAATGATTGAGACTCTTCATCCATAATTTGGAAGGCTGAAATCTTCATTATGATACTAGTTCCTTATAAAAACTGTTATTTGTTAATGGTTAATGAGTGATAAGAGTTTCCTTTTAGTGTGTGGTCAAAAATATTGAGAGTATCACTCTTTGAAAAAAGACCGTTCTTAACATTTGGCCATGATTCTACTTCTGCACGGCGAATAAATAATGCAGACGATTTTGATTTAAGAGCGACTGGAAGATGTTTTAGATTTAAGGCTGCAAGAGAGGCAAATCGATGCTTTCCTCCATAGCTTACCCATACCCAAGTATCGTCGGAAATTAAAAAGTGACCATCTATATGGCCATGTTCCAAGGGCTTATAGCCATTCACTTTTATACTATTGTATGTAGTGACTAGGCGCTGATATTCCTGTAAGCCTAAGCTCTTTGATACAGGGCCAAAAAACTGCCAGCCATAGCTATCTTTCTCAGATAAACCTAATTTGTACGCTTCTTTTGATAAGAGGTTTTGAGCGGATACATTAACACAAGTTCTGGGTAACTTTTCCTCGGGAGTCAATGTACTCCAAGGTAGTACTGTTGCCATAGGGTGGTAATTATTTAATTTATTATCGCTACTTTTTAGTACTTCCTGCATGGATTTAGGACAGTAATTATTATAATATTTTTCTAAAGTGGAGCCCAAATAATGTGATTTATTTTTGGAATATTCTTTCAATGTTTTAATGAAAGGATTCCCTTCCGTTGTAAAACCAAGCATGTATGACCGACAATTCTCTATCGGTACTATGGCAATATCACCCTTAAAATCAGAATAAATCAAGTCTAAAGGGGTATTTTCATTAGATAAATCATAGGCAGGTGTTGCATATTTATCTCGAGAAAATATTTTTTTGATGCGTCTAAATTTCACATTAGGCCTACGAATTAATCAGACAGGATAGGTTACAAATTAACATATTCGGGAACTGTGAGCCATTGAATCCTAGTTCTATTAAAGTCTAGTGATTTCTATGGTCTTATTGCTGAGCAATTCATGGAAAAAAAGGCAGGCCAATAAAATCGGGCTGCCTCTATGTCAATTATCTTAGAGCCTACTTAAGGTAGGCTCACCCCCTTAATACTTATAAGACTCTGGCTTATATGGGCCTTCAACAGGAACGTTGATGTACTCTGCTTGCTCTTTAGTAAGGGTCGTCAAAACGCCACCAAAACCCGCAACCATGTCAGCCGCTACTTCTTCGTCTAGCTTCTTAGGAAGTACTTTAACGTAGATGTTTTCAGCTTTTTCAGCTTCAGAAAGGTCAGCAAATTTAGCATCCCAAAGGTACATCTGAGCCAATACCTGGTTAGCGAAAGAGCCATCCATGATACGGCTTGGGTGACCCGTTGCGTTGCCTAGGTTAACCAAGCGGCCTTCTGAAAGAAGGATCAAATGATCGTTGCCTTCGCCACGGATTACCTTGTGAACCTGTGGTTTAACTTCTAACCACTCCCAGTTCTCACGCATGAACGCCGTATCGATTTCGTTATCGAAGTGACCAATGTTGCTAACAACCGCGCCAGACTTAAGAGCCTGAAGCATGTTCTTATCACATACGTTGGCGTTACCTGTCGTCGTAACAATCAAATCAGTCTTAGATAGAAGATCTTTGTTGATGCCTTCCATTGTGCCAGTATTGATACCGTCGATGTAAGGAGAAACTACTTCAAAGCCGTCCATGCAGGCTTGCATTGCACAGATTGGATCGATTTCAGAAACACGAACAATCATGCCTTCTTGGTTTAACGATTGAGCAGAACCTTTGCCTACGTCACCATAACCGATAACCAAAGCTTTCTTACCTGCAAGAAGGTGGTCAGTACCACGCTTGATGGCATCGTTCAAAGAATGACGACAGCCGTACTTGTTATCATTCTTAGATTTAGTAACGGCATCGTTTACGTTGATGGCTGGAACCTTAAGTTCGCCTTTTTCCATCATTTCTAATAAGCGATGAACACCCGTAGTCGTTTCTTCAGAAATACCGTGGATAGCAGGCAGCATTTGAGGGAACTTGTTATGCACCATTTCAGTCAAGTCACCACCATCATCAAGAATGATGTTAGCGTCCCAAACTTTATCAGAACCCGTTTCGGCTAAAATAGTCTGTTCAATACACCACAAGAATTCTTCGTCAGTTTCGCCTTTCCAAGCAAAAACAGGAACGCCAGCAGCAGCAACAGCAGCAGCAGCGTGGTCTTGAGTCGAGAAAATGTTGCAAGAAGACCAGCGAACTTCAGCACCAAGGTCGACTAGGGTTTCAATCAAAACAGCCGTCTGGATTGTCATGTGGATACAACCCATGATCTTAGCACCGGCTAAAGGTTGTGCTTTTTTATACTTAGCACGCAATGCCATCAATGCCGGCATTTCACCTTCAGCGATATCAATTTCCATGCGGCCCCATTCAGCATCTGCTTTGAAGGCTTCTGGGGTTTTTGCGGCAACACTATAATCTGTAAAGGTAGTCATATTCTGTCTCTTAAATTCTATTAATACTGTTTTTTAACTATTCAGTAAGTTATTAAATCGATACATGATTGGGTATTTATTCCACAAAACGGCGTAAATACTTCCCTGTAGCCTTAGATCGGCATCCATGCCTCGCATATTTGCTTCACAAATACCCAATAATGGATCTTGTGCATTTAAATTTTAATTATCTAAATAGTTACTTTTAATTAAACGTTTGCTGCAGCTTTCAGTGCATCAATTTTGTCAGTACGTTCCCAAGTGAAGGCCGTAAAAGTCTTAGACTTCTTCTCACCACGATCTTCATATTCGTAGGTATGTTCAAATGGCTCGCGACCAAAGTGACCATAAGCCGCGGTGATCTGATACATAGGGTTCAATAATTCTAGCTGATTTTGAATCGCGTATGGACGTAAGTCGAAAACTTCACGAATCACTTTTGCTAATGCGATATCGCCCTCTTTTCCAGCACCCAGCTTGCCGGTACCAAAAGTATTCACAGAAATCGACGTTGGTTGAGCAACACCAATCGCATAAGATACTTGAATCTCACAACGTTCAGCCAATTCAGCGGCAACGATATTCTTCGCTACATAACGACCCATGTAAGCCGCAGAGCGATCTACTTTTGAAGGATCTTTACCCGAGAAAGCACCACCACCGTGACGAGCCATGCCGCCATACGTATCAACGATAATCTTACGACCGGTAAGGCCAGCATCACCAACCGGGCCGCCAATCACGAAATTGCCGGTTGGGTTGATGTGGTAAAGCGTATCTTCGGTTAACCATTCTGCTGGCAATACCGGCTTAATGATGTGCTCTAAAACTTCTTTGCGAAGGTCTTCAAGAGTGATATCTGGGTTGTGCTGAGTGGAAAGAACGACCGCATCAACAACAGGGTGCTCGCCTTCATAGTTGATCGTTACCTGAGACTTTGCATCAGGGCGCAACCAAGGAAGGGTGCCGTTACGACGCAATTCAGATTGGCGCTGAACCAATAAATGCGCGTAATAAACAGGAGCAGGCATCAACGACTCGGTTTCATTAGTGGCATAACCAAACATCAAACCTTGGTCACCCGCGCCTTGATCTTCAGGCTTAGCACGGTCAACACCTTGGTTGATATCCACAGACTGCTTGCCAATACCGTTTAGAACAGCACACGTTGCGCCATCAAAGCCAACTTCAGAGCTGTTATAACCAATACCTGTGATTACATCACGAACGATGTCTTCAAGGTCGACATAACAAGATGTTGTTACTTCACCAGCAACCACGGCCATGCCCGTTTTAACCAACGTTTCTACGGCAACACGCGCATGCGGGTCTCGGGCAATAATGGCATCCAGAACCGCATCAGAAATCTGATCGGCTACCTTGTCTGGGTGTCCTTCTGAAACTGACTCAGAAGTAAAAATCGAATATTCGCTCATTAGTGTCTCCTATTTGAGATAGTAGCTGAGGCCTTATGCTTCAGCGCGACGGAATGTTCTGAACTGGATTTGGAATCCATTTCGTAAAGCTAAAAACTGTGTTTGCTCTTCTATTAGCAGAGCTTCTTTGGCCCAGCTGGTTAAATCTTCAGGAGCAAACCCTAACCACAGGTCACCACAAGATTCACGCGCCCAAGTTTGATCGTGAGCGCATAAATCAGTAATTAATAAACAACCACCTGGCTTTAATAATTGAGCGCTGTGGTTAAAGATTTCTTTTGGTGCTGGCACATGATGCAATACCATATTGCAGGTAACTAAGTCTGCCTCTATCGCTTGATTTAGCGCGACTTGGCAATCACCATGTACTAACTCAATATTCTCTAAATTCTGATCAGCTACTTTTAAGCGTGCTTTTTTTAGCATGGCTTCTGATACATCTAAGCCGATGACGTGCTGAAAACGTTTACTAAGTGCAGGTAAAAGAGCGCCTTCACCCGGGCCAATCTCTAATGCCGTACGCGTTTGCTGTAAATTCAGCGTAGCCACTAAATCTTCTAAGGTTTCACCGTATTGCTCATGAGAGGCAATTAAGTCCTGTTTTTCATGAAATTCGGCGGCGTGCTTAGTGAAAAACTCTTGAGAATTTCTCGCTCGCTCTTGATACAGCTCCTGTAAGCGTTCAGTAATCGTTTCTGAAACAGCTAATTTATCTAATGTACGAAATAAAATTTCAGTTAGATCAAACCAAGTCGGATTAAGGCTTGCAGCGGCAACATTTAATAGTGAGCGACGATAAAAAATCGAATTACCTTCACGTCTGGTTGTCACCAAACCTGCATTTGCCAAAATTTTTAAGTGATGACTCATGCTGCTTTGCTTGACTTCAAACAACTGGCAAAGCTCTAAAACACCAAACGAACCCTCACCAAGAATACGTAAAATATTCAAGCGTAATGGGTCCGAGCTTGCTTTAGTATGAGCCGCTAGGGCATCAATATTCGTCACTGTATTTGAAATTAGGTTTTGAGCATTTTTATCTAGCATGCAGTGAGTGTAGCAGAAAATAATCCTATATCAATTTATTTTGATATAGGTTTCTATTGTATGATCCTAAAAGCTTTCATTTCTTCCAAGTAAGGAAAAAAGAATGCTTATATCATGGGACTTTGTCGCCTCAACCTTGCCCCAACTGGCCAATTAAGCGACAATGACGCGCCATTTTTATCCGTCTGATGCTTCTGTCCTCACCTAGTGAGAGCAGTCACTGCAAAATCAGCAGGTCAGGCGCTGAATGCTAGTCTTAGAGGCTAGCATCAAACTTAATTTTAAAACCGTAATAGCCGGAGAGTCATTTCATGACATCACGTACAGAGCTTGCCAATGCAATTCGCGCACTGAGCATGGACGCCGTCCAAAAAGCAAAATCAGGTCACCCAGGCGCACCAATGGGTATGGCTGATATCGCTGAAGTTCTATGGAATGACTTCTTAAAGCACAACCCAGAAAACCCAGAGTGGGCTGATCGCGACCGTTTCATCTTGTCGAATGGTCACGGCTCTATGTTGATCTATTCGCTTTTGCACCTTTCTGGTTACGACCTTTCGATTGATGACCTGAAAAGCTTCCGTCAGATGGATTCTAAAACTCCAGGTCACCCTGAATACGGTTATGCGCCAGGTATCGAAACAACGACTGGCCCATTAGGTCAGGGTATCGCTAACGGTGTTGGTATGGCAGTCGCTGAGAAGGTATTAGCCGCTCAGTTCAATAAGCCGGGTCACGATGTTGTTGATCACAATACCTACGTATTCATGGGCGATGGCTGCATGATGGAAGGTATCTCCCACGAAGCCTGTTCTTTGGCGGGTACTTTAGGTCTAGGCAAGCTGATTGCTTTCTACGACGATAACGGCATTTCAATCGATGGTGAAGTAGAAGGTTGGTTCACTGACGATACAGTACAACGCTTCCAGTCTTACGGCTGGCAGGTAATTCCAAAAGTCGATGGCCATAATCCAGAAGAGATTCGTGCCGCGATTGAAAACGCGAAAGAAAATCCAGATCAACCGACGTTGATTTGCTGCAAAACCATTATTGGTTTTGGTTCGCCAAACAAAGAAGGCAAAGAAGATTGTCACGGTGCTCCATTAGGTGACGACGAAATTGCATTAACTCGTGAGCGTTTGGGTTGGAAGCACGGTGCTTTCGAGATTCCAGAAAACGTTTATGAAGGTTGGGATGCTAAGACTTCTGGTAAAGCGAAAGAAAGCAGCTGGAACGATAAGTTCGCTGCCTACGCTGCTGAGTTCCCTGAGCTAGCTGCAGAATACCAGCGTCGTATGGCCGGTGATCTTCCTGCTGACTTCTCTGCGCAAGCGGATGCTTACATTGCTGAGTGCCAAGAGAAAGGCGAAACAATTGCGAGTCGTAAAGCGTCTCAAAATACATTGAATGCGTTTGGTCCTAAGCTGCCTGAATTCTTAGGTGGTTCTGCTGATCTTGCCGGTTCTAACTTAACATTGTGGGAAGGCTGTAAAGGCGTGAGTGCAGACGATGCGTCTGGCAACTACATGTTCTACGGTGTTCGTGAATTCGCCATGAGCGCAATGATGAATGGTGTGGCTTTGCACAAAGGTTTTGTTCCTTACGGTGCAACGTTCTTAATGTTCATGGAATACGCGCGTAACGCGGTTCGTATGGCTGCATTGATGAAGCAGCGTGCAATCTTTGTTTATACTCACGATTCTATCGGTTTGGGTGAAGATGGCCCAACGCACCAGCCAGTTGAGCAGGTTGCGAGCTTACGTAATACACCCAACATGCACGCATGGCGTCCATGTGATGCGGTTGAATCGGCTGTTTCTTGGAAGTCTGCGATTGAGCGTTTCGACGGTCCAAGTGCGTTGATCTTCTCTCGTCAGGGTTTACCACATCAAGAGCGTTCAACTCAGCAAGTTGCTGATATCGCTAAAGGTGCTTACATCCTTAAAGATTCCATCAATGCTAAGACGGGCACTCCAGACGCTATCTTGATTGCTACTGGCTCTGAAGTGGGTCTAGCAATGGACGCAGCGAAAGCACTAGAAGCGAAAGGCAACAACGTTCGTGTTGTTTCTATGCCGTGTGCTGAAATCTTCTGCAAGCAAGATGCGGCTTACATCGAATCGGTATTGCCAGCGTCTGTTTCAGCTCGCGTCGCGGTTGAAGCCTTGCATAAAGATTATTGGTACAAGTTTGTTGGCCTAAATGGCGCGATCGTTGGTATGGATACGTTCGGTGAATCAGCGCCTATCGCTGATTTGATGAAGCACTTCGGTTTCACCGTTGAAAAGGTTGTTGCTGCAGTTGAAGGCGTACTTTAAGTACTCCTTCTACTAGCTAAGGGAAATAATAATGCGCATAGCAATTAATGGATTTGGTCGTATAGGGCGCAGTATTTTACGCGCGCTGTACGAACGCAATTTGCAGGATCAACTGCAAATCGTCGCCATTAATGAGCTAGCCGATATTGAATCGGTTAGCTATATGCTACGTTATGACAGTACCCATGGACGTTTTCCAGGCTCGGTTGAGTTAAAAGAAAACGACCAAGGTGCTGCCAATGGCATCGTGGTAAATGGCGATGTCATTCAAGTATTTCATGAGCCTGAAGTCTCTAGCTTGCCTTGGCAAGCCCTTGAAGTTGATCTTGTTTTAGAATGTACTGGTGTGGTGACTCATAGTGAGCATGCTGAGTTACATATAGTTCAAGGCGCTAAGCGTGTATTGATTTCACATCCGGCGGAGTCGGGTGTTGATGCCACGGTTATTCAAGGTTTTAATCAGCAAACGTTACATGCTGATCATAAAATCATTTCGAATGGTTCGTGTTCGACCAATTGCTTAATTCCTATCTTACAGCTATTAAATACGGAGTTTGGTATCGAACGTGGCATGACGACCACCATTCACTCGGCAATGAACGACCAGCCAGTGATTGATGCGTACCATTCAGACTTACGTCGTACCCGTGCTGCGGTACAAAGTATTATTCCTGTTGAAACTGGCTTAGCAATCGGTATCACTCGCTTGATGCCCGAGTTGGCAGGGAAGTTTGAAAGCCTACACGTACGAGTGCCCACAATTAATGTGTCGGTATTGGATGTGACGTTGCAGCTTAAACACGATGTAACGGTTGCGCAGGTAAACACCTTATTAAAACAGGCCGCAGAGAATGAGTTATCAGGCATTTTAGCCTTTACTCAAGAACCGCACGCGTCGGTTGATTTTAATCACGACCCACATTCTGGTGTAGTGGATGGCACACAAACCCGTATTAGTGACGGTTCATTAGTGAAGCTAATGATCTGGTTCGATAACGAATGGGGTTTTGCAAACCGTATGCTAGATACGGCATTGCAGCTATCGAAGCTTTAGCTTTAAAGGTACATTCTTTCTAAAGAGCCATGCTGCGGCAATCTTTCCAAACAACCCCGGTCGTTTGTTTTAATTGATTCAGTTCTGGTAAGGCAAATAAGGCCTTCGAATGAATATCATGGTAAAGAATAATGCCCTTGCGCCATAGCAGCATAAGAGTAATCACCCGATCCAATGCTTGCTGATTTGAAAGCTTCCGATTCCAATCCTGACTATCGATATTCCACAGCATCACTTGGCTATTATTCTTCGCTAAATACTCTGTCACTTGCGGTGTTCTCTGACCATAGGGCGGCCTAAACCAAAAAGGCGGTTCACTTATTTTGCTCAATAATGAAGAGGTTGTGGCGAGAGAGTCTTGCCATTCAGCCCACTTCTGATGTGACTTATGTTTAAAGCCGTGGGAGCCTAAGCATTGTTGACGATAGATTTCTTTTAAATTCTTGGTCGATTTCGCAATGCGCTCACCCATAACAAAAAAGAAGCTATGGATATCTGCTTTGTTGAGTAATTCTATTAAGTGTTCGGTGCCTTTATTATTGGATGGGCCATCATCAAAGGTTAATAAAAATTCATTATCTTTAAACTGGTGGCCAGTAATTTCATGGTGATTAAAGGTTTGAATTTCACTGCTAATTCTTGGAAATAAGGCCGCTAGACGAACCTGTTCGTATAAATAACGCTGATAAAATGCGCCGCTAGCCTGATACCATTTTTCCAATAGGGCTGCTTTCTCAGCACTTTCTTCATTTTTTATGCGGCTTAGTTGCTGCCAATTATCAGCAGTTCCACAGGTACTGCAGTCTTTGGCCGCGTGGTTATAATTCGAGAGCAACAAGTGTTTGGTTTGAGATAGCCATTGAGTAACAGAGGGGGCATTTATATTATCGATTAGGGTAAAGGCTTTGATGTCTTGAGCATGTTCAAGAGGCGTTGTGGCAATGATTTGAGCAAAGCGCTTTATTTCATATTGAGACGCTAGATTGTATTGTTGCGAAGACGATAGGCTGAATGGCCACAAGCTCCTATCTAGGGTGGCTATTTTTTCTGGACCTTTGGCGAGGCTTATACCAGGCAAAAGTAATGAGGCGAAAACAAATACTAGATAATGAGATAAACGCATAAATAAGACTCACCAAATAATTGATGGAAAACAGCAATTGGCACGCAGATAGCGCGGCGCAATTGCTGTTTTTGTAACAACTCAGCGAGTTGTATGGCGTGCAGTAAAGAGAGCTCGAGTTTACTTTAACTTCTCTTGCATACGCTTAATGCCCTTAGTATAGGCACTGTGCTGCTTCAAACTTAAGGCTGTTTGGAAGTGCGTTAGCGCATCTTGCCAATGCCCTTCCGCTTCATAGATACGAGCAATGTTATAGTGAGAGCTGGCTTGTACCCGGTTTTTGCTTTTACCAGACGCTAATTCAATGGCCTTACGATTTGCCCAAAGTGCTTCTGCTGTGCGGTTTAGCTTTTGATAGGTTAAGCCAAGATTGCTATAAGCTTGGCCATAGCTTGGGTAGATATTGATCGCATCTTGGAAACGATACATTGCATCTTCTAGCTTCTTCTCTTGATACAGTTTTTCACCTTGAGTATTCAAGCGCTTAGCACTGCTTTTAGTTGCAGATGAAATAATCAAATGAGTCTCGAAAGTATCGGCGCTGACAATGTCATCGAGGTAAGTTTTGAGTGGGTCATTATTCAGGTATGTATATAAATCGATGTCGTGGAAAGCGCCTTTTTCGTCGATACCAAAAACAACCCAAGCGGTGCCTGCTTTATTAGGCTTGGCATTGTAGCTTCTGATCATAGTTTGACCGACATATACTTCTACTCGAGCATGGCTATTGCTCATCGCAGTAGAGTTTGTTGAGCCAGAATTCGAATAGTCGTGTACTGCATACACATAACGTTGCCCGTCCAGTTTCTTCTCAATGGTGATCGTTTCTGGACCGTAGCTGGTGGTATCGTCAACGTCTAGATTGGTCTGAGTCCCATTTTTAGCACTAAAGAAAACATGGTTGTTGGGAAAGCTTAAATGTGAATCTAAATCTTTGGGAGCTTCTCCCCAGGTTAATACCACGCGTAGGCCATCTATGTTTTGCATGACTGGCGATAATGCGTAAGTGAAATCATCACACGGACATTTTGCGATCAGTGTCGAGTATCCCGCTTTCTTGATGATTAAGAGAGTATCCTGATCGTCAATGCTATCAATGCTTGCCTGACCATTGGCTTTTGACGTTGCACTTTTAGAGTTATCGCCAGTGCGCTGCATAATAACCTGGGCATCGGCAATGGGTTTATCTTTAACGACAGCGCTAAGAATTTGTATATTTGCGGCTTGAGAGGCTATGGAAAACGTAGCGATGAGTGCGAGCAATGCACTTTTAAGATGTGTATGCATGTTTGGGTCCTTAAACACTGAGGGTAAATAAATTGGCCGCTAGGATAGAGGGAATGGAAGAATCATGTCTATCTATTTATTTCAGCGGCATAGGATTAGTGGCATTAGAGCTGATATAATATGCGCTTTATTTTTTGCTCTTTATCGCAGGTCGTAAAGGCCCATAAGATTAGAACTGCATAGGAAATGACATGACTGTAATCAAGATGACTGACCTGATCGCTTCAGGTGAACTTAAAGGCAAGCGTATTTTAATTCGCGAAGACCTAAACGTACCTGTTAAAGATGGTAAAGTAACATCCGATGCGCGTATTCGTGCTTCTTTGCCAACGATTCAGCAAGCTCTTGAAGCCGGCGCGAAAGTGATCGTAATGTCTCACCTTGGCCGTCCGACGGAAGGCGAGTTCGAAGAAAAATTCTCGATGGCGCCGGTCGCTGATCATTTAGCGGGCATGCTAGGTCGTCCTGTCGAGCTGATTAAAGATTTTAAGCAAGAGTTGGATATTGCGGAAGGCGAGTTGGTTTTGCTTGAAAACGTTCGCTTCAACAAAGGCGAAAAGAAAGATGAAGATCCGCTAGCGCAAGCTTATGCTGACTTGTGTGATGTATATGTAATGGATGCGTTTGGTACGGCTCACCGTGCTCAAGCGTCGACACACGGTGTTGCTAAATTTGCTCCTATTGCGTGTGCTGGCCCATTATTGGCGGCGGAGCTTGAAGCGCTTGGCAAAGCATTAGACAACCCAGCACGTCCATTGGTTGCGATTGTGGGGGGGTCTAAGGTTTCAACGAAATTAGACGTATTAGAAAGCTTATCGGATCTTTGCGATCAGATCATTGTCGGTGGTGGTATTGCGAATACGTTTTTAGCTGCTGCTGGCAAGCCAGTAGGTAAATCACTTTATGAAGAAGACCTGGTGCCACAAGCCAAAGCCTTGATGGAAAAAGTGTCTATCCCAGTACCAACGGATGTTGTTTGCGCTAAAAAGTTTGCTGAAGACGCAGAAGCTACATTGAAAGACGCTTCTGAAGTGACGGCGGACGATATGATTTTTGATATCGGTCCTGATTCTGCTAAAGCATTGGCTGAGCAGTTGAAAGAAGCGAAAACGATTATTTGGAATGGCCCAGTCGGGGTATTCGAATTCGATCAGTTTGGTGAAGGTACTAAAGCATTAGCATTAGCGATTGCCGAATCTGAAGGTTTCTCTATTGCAGGTGGTGGTGATACATTGGCTGCAGTCGATAAGTACAATATCGCCGACAAAGTCTCTTACATCTCTACCGGTGGTGGTGCTTTCTTAGAATTTGTAGAAGGCAAGGTTTTACCCGCGGTAGCGATGCTTGAAACGCGTGCTAAATAATCTTTTAGCCGTTATTTGATACTGTTATTTGATATCAGGGTGAGGTAGTTTTATGCGGTTACTCTCTCGAATATATAACATCAGCTTATGGGCATGTGTATTAAGCCTCATAGGCTGCGCATCGGAACCCTTTGTGACTGACGAAGGCAGTGCTGCAGCCCAGCATGCTGATCGTCAGAATATTGAGTTTCAAGAAAAGGGTGTGCCTAGACGCCCAGTGAATGACAAGCAATAATGCTTATCATTAGGTCAAAATAAACAATAGGCTGCGGTTATTTCTCTTAACCGCAGAAGCCGCTAGAATGGCGGAAAGATAATTCAAAAAATTAAAATTTTAAAAGGGTATTTCTCATGGCACTTATTTCCATGCGCCAAATGTTGGACCACGCAGCCGAGTTCGGTTATGGCGTTCCAGCTTTTAACGTAAACAACCTAGAGCAAATGCGTGCCATCATGCAAGCGGCTGATCAAACTGATTCGCCAGTGATCGTACAGGCTTCTGCCGGTGCTCGTTCTTATGCAGGTGCGCCTTTCTTGCGTCACTTGATTCAAGCGGCAATTGAAGAATTTCCTCATATTCCAGTATGCATGCACCAAGATCACGGTGCCTCTCCGACGGTATGTCAGCGTTCTATCCAGCTGGGCTTCAGCTCAGTAATGATGGATGGATCTTTGGGTGAAGACGGTAAGACCCCAATGAGCTACGAGTACAACGTAGCGGTCACTAAGCGCGCGGTTGAAATGGCGCACGGTTGTGGTGTTTCTGTTGAGGGTGAGCTGGGTGTTCTTGGTTCTCTTGAAACAGGTCAGGCCGGTGAAGAAGATGGTGTTGGCGCTGAAGGTACGTTGAGCATGGATCAAATGCTAACAGATCCTGAAGAAGCGGCTGACTTCGTTAAGCAAACAGGCGTTGATGCGCTAGCAATTGCTTGCGGTACTTCTCACGGTGCTTATAAGTTTACGCGTCCACCAACGGATGACATTCTTGCCGTAGACCGTATTAAAGAAATCCATAAGCGTATCCCTGATACTCACTTGGTCATGCACGGTTCTTCTTCTGTTCCACAAGAATGGTTAGCGATCATCAATGAGTTCGGTGGTGAAATCCCTGAAACTTATGGTGTGCCCGTTGAGCAAATCGTTGAAGGTATTAAGCACGGCGTTCGTAAAGTGAACATCGATACCGATTTACGTTTGGCATCTACTGGCGCGATCCGTAAGTTCTTGGCTGAAAACCCATCTGAATTCGATCCACGTAAATACTTCAAAGCCTCTATGTTAGCCATGCAGGAACTTTGTGTAGCGCGTTATGAAGCATTTGGTACGGCAGGCAACGCACATAAGATGAAAGCACTTTCATTAGATGCGATGTTTGATCGTTATCAATCTGGCGAGTTAGATCCTAAAATCAAATAAATTGTAAACTTAATTGCTATTAGGTTGTTTAATTTATCGAAAGCCCTCATCATTTTTTAGTGTTGAGGGCTTTTTTTTGCCCGACTGTTTGCCCAATAGTGAACAGTAAAAACCCGACTAAAATCAATTTAACTCAATGAGTAAGTTAATATGTTTAAAAGAATAATGTTGCTTGTTTTGGCAATCTCCACTTCGGCTTGCTCAACGATGCAAAGTTTAGTGAAAGAAAATATTAAAGAACCAGAAGTGGTTTATAAAAATATATCGGTAGGTCAATTAACCAGTGAGAAAATTGAGCTGAAACCTACTTTCAGTATTACAAATAAAAACAGCTATACGATTCCGGTTGATCGTTTCAAATATGAGCTTTCGTTTAATCAAAAAACAATGATGAAAGGCGAGACTGATAAAATTGGCGATCTACCTGCTAAGCAGTCAAAGGACGTCACATTAGGAATTAATCTAACAAAAGATACCTTATTATCGGTTAAAGATATTCTACTGAAGGAAGGGAAGATTGATTATGTGATTAAAGGTGAAGTCGAAGTGATGGGTTTTCAGTTTCCTTTTGAAAAGGCCTCGACCTTATATAAGCCGAGTGTGAATATTGGAAAGCTTGAAATTAAAAAATCCAGCTTTAAACAGATCGACATGGTTGTTAATTTAACCGTCGATAATAAAAATGATTTTGCCTTGCCATTAAATATGTTGAGCTACACGGTGAGTACTGGAAAAAATCAACTAGTGGCTGGTGATCTTAAAGATCAACAGATTAATGAAGGTCTTAATCACATTCAGATACCCGTAACCGTTCATTTGAGTAAATTATTCACCAGCGTTTTTAGCTTATTGCAAAATCCAGAGCTGCCTTTAAGTTTTAATTTTAATGCTGGTGGATTTGAAAAGTCGGTAGAGCAAACATTGAACTTAAATTCTTTATTAGGTCGCTGAACAAGCTATCGCCTATCTTTAAACCAGTGACTTTAAACCTGCCCGAGTTCATCTATGCTCGGGCACTGTTCAATGGCATTCAGATTTATTTGGGAAAATAAATCGCTTCATGCTCTGCTTGCCAAGGTGTGTATTTTTCCATAATCGATATAAACAGCGCCGAATCTAATAAGGTGTTTAACCAACGAATAAGTTTGGGGTATGGGCTTTGTTCAAACCAAGCGTTATCTACATGGGCAAATTGGCGTACAAAAGGGAATATCGCAATATCCGCCAGACTTATTTCAGCAGTCAATAAGTATTCATTTTTAGTGAGTAGGCCTTCAAGTTTGGCTAAAAAAATTTCACCTAGAGCCCTGTAATATTGCTCACTTTCTTCATAACGATCAGAATATTTATAGCGATCGAGGGTCCACTTAAACGAGCCATCATTCTCATCGATTAACTCATCAATCTCTAACTGCAGGTGCAATGGCAAGTATTGATTTTTAAATGCTTGAGTAGACTGAGCCAGTGCCCATAGCATAATATCCCGACTTTCGTCGATGATGTTTTCACTGCTTGGCGCTTCTTCAAAGACGGTTAAAACAGGCACTGTCGCTTTAGCACTAATCGCTAATAACTCGGCGGGTTTGTTTTTTAAAATCACTTCTCTTAGCTCTAAACATTGCGCAGGTAAAAACAAAGCACAGGCTAAGCGCGCCCGCATGGCATAGGGGCAGCGTCTAAATGAGTAGAGTATTCCGAGTGGAGCATTGGCGGGCAGGTTGGGCTTTGTATCTGACATAATTAAGGTCTAGCGAATAATGTTTTTAAGATTATAAAGCTAAACCGTATCTGAGAGTTCAGTTAATTATTAGAACTTCATATTGATAGCCGCGGCTAATGAAAGGACGTCGGTGGTGACATCTCCTCTTAGCGCACTAAAATTTTGCGCGGGATCGCTCGTATTGCCTTGTGCGAGAGTGCGTTTTTGGGTGAAGGTTTTCTGAATACCAATATCAAAAGCCATGTCTTTATTCATGTCATACGTCAGGCCAAAAGAAAGCGCTTTATAGTCATCGAAAGCAAAATCGATTTTGGTATTAGCATCTTTAATGGGGCTTTGATCCAAGGCAAGCCCTGTTCGTAGCTTTAATGATGGGTTGAGCTGGTAGCTGCCACCTATCGAATAGCGATAGGATTCAACCCAATCATAGACTTGCGGCGTCGCGACACCTTGAACAACCTCATTATCAGACTCTACGGCCAGCTCTTGAAAGCTCGACCAATCTGTCCATTGAATATCGGCTTGTATAGAAAACAGTCCTAAGCCTTGGTAAAAACTTAAGTTGGCTTGGCTTGGGGTTTCTAATGTTGCTGTACCATCCGCTTTAGCTGTTGTTAAACCTGCCAAATTACCAAAGGTCTGAGCGTTTGCAGGCACATCGACTGTTGCTGTGCCTTGAAGTTCATGGCTAATGCGATTTTTATAGTGCAGCCCAATACGGCTTTCTGGCGAGAATTGGTAAAGCATACCGGCGGTGAAGCCAATGTTTAAATCATCCCCCTCCATTTCAAAGTGACTATCGTATGTTGTTTGGCCCAGTTCACTGTCATTAATTCCTAATGCTGGGCATGTAAAAGGGCCTAACTGTCCGGCTAATTCAGCACCTTTACAAGCGGCGCTGGTATTGATTGCCTGAGCAACGGTCGCGCTGATGTATTGCATAATCATGCTAATACCAAACGATAAATTATCCGTCGCTTTAAAAGCCAGAGCCGTACCAAAATCAATGCCGGTGATTTTGCTTTCAGTAGCAAAGTAACGGGCGGTGCTATTATTGCCAAAATCGGCCCCGGTTGCATAAGGAGCATTGAGGTAAGCCCCAAATACGAGGTCTTCACTCATAGGAACTGAAAAATAAATGGCGGGTAAAAGGTCGAAGGTATCGGAGCTGGCTTTTTCTCCATTAACCGGCGCTCCGCCTAAAGTGGTCGAATCGCCCGAGAATTCAGAGCTTATGGCAATGCTTGATAAGTTTATAGTGGCTTGTTTTTGCTTTAAGCGGATTAAGCCTGCCGGATTGTAGAAGGCTGTGGAGGCATCATCAGCTTGTGCCGCGCCACCTGAAAAAGCATCACCTAGGCGCAGTGCTGACTGTTCATCGACATAAAAACCTTGGGCAATAGCAAATTGAGTGCTGGTCAGACCTACCGCGATAGCGAGGGATTTTTTTATCATATTAGTCTCCGTAGGTATTCATGGAAGATACCCATTATTATTTTTATAAGTACGATAGTACTATTTTTATCAGAAGCGCTGTAGATATGCTAGTGATTTAAGTCTCAAATCATTGAAGGGCGACAAGCGGTAGGTTTAGCTTTTGACAGGCAAAAAAAATCCCAGCATGAAATGAATCAAGCTGGGATTTTGATCGGCTTATAAAAAATAAGCTGATATCAGAAAAGTAAGATCTTACTTCTCTTTTTTCTTACCAAAGCGCTTACGGTCAGTCTCTGTAAGATGCTTCTTACGTAGACGGATGCTTACAGGTGTTACTTCAACCAATTCATCATCTTCGATGAATTCAAGTGCTTGTTCAAGCGTATGCTTGATAGCAGGTACTAGGTTGATCGCTTCATCCGTACCAGAAGCACGTACGTTAGTAAGCTGCTTACCTTTAGTTGGGTTAACACAAAGATCGTTATCACGGCTGTGTAAACCGACGATTTGCCCTTCGTAAACTTCAGCGGCTGGCTCCATGAACATGCGTCCACGATCCTGCAAGCCGAACAAAGAGAAACCAAGTACTTTACCAGCAACCATAGAAACCATTACGCCGTTATGGCGAGTAGAACCTAAGCTCTTATGTACAGGACCGTAGTGATCAAATACGTTGGTTAAAATACCAGAACCCGACGTCATTGTTAGGAAATCAGAGCGGAAGCCGATTAAACCACGAGCAGGCATGATGAACTCAAGGCGTGTGCGGCCTTTACCATCTGGAACCATGTTGGTCATTTCAGCTTTACGGTTACCCATTTCTTCCATGATAGAGCCAGAGTGCTCTTCTTCGATGTCGATCATAACCGCTTCGTAAGGCTCTTGAAGTTCACCATCAACCATCTTCTGAACAACTTCAGGCTTACCAATCGCCATTTCGAAGCCTTCGCGACGCATGGTTTCGATCAATACTGAAAGGTGTAATTCACCACGGCCAGAAACCTTAAACTTCTCTGGAGAGTCGCCTGGCTCAACGCGCAAGGCAACGTTATGGATCAATTCTTTTTCTAAGCGGTCTTTAATATTACGTGAAGTTACGAACTTACCTTCTTTACCCGCAAACGGAGAGTTGTTTACTTGGAAGGTCATGCTTACGGTTGGCTCATCAACGCTCAAAGGAGGCATTGCTTCAACATTGTCCATCGCACAGATAGTATCGGAGATACCTAGTTTGTCGATACCCGAGATACAAACGATGTCGCCAGCTTGTGCATCATTAGTCGTAACACGGTCAAGACCTTTAAAGCCTTTAACGTCTTGTACGCGAGCTTTACGAACATTGCCTTCAGCATCAACCACTTGTACGTCAGTACCTGGCTTTAACTTACCGCGAGTGATTCGGCCAACACCGATAACACCAACGAAGCTGTCGTAATCCAATGCAGAAATTTGCATTTGCAAAGGACCTTCAGCGTTTACCTTAGGTGCTTCAACATGATCAACGATCATTTGGAACAATGGCGTCATATCTTCCGCCATCTCATCTGGATCTGTACCCGCGATACCATTGATTGCAGAAGCATAGATGATTGGGAAATCTAACTGCTCGTCAGTTCCACCTAAACGGTCGAAAAGATCAAAAACTTGGTCAGCAACCCATTCTGGACGAGATCCAGGACGGTCAACCTTGTTGATTACAACGATTGGGCGCAAGCCCTTCTCGAATGCTTTTTGCGTTACGAAGCGAGTCTGAGGCATAGGGCCATCGATTGCGTCAACGATAAGGCAAACAGAATCTACCATCGACATAACACGTTCCACTTCACCACCAAAGTCGGCGTGTCCAGGAGTATCGATGATGTTAATGCGGTAGTCGTTCCATTCGATTGCCGTGTTTTTTGCAAGAATGGTAATTCCACGCTCTTTTTCTTGGTCGTTCGAGTCCATGACTCGTTCGCCCGCTTGGTTACGCTCAAGTGAACCTGATTGTTCAAGCAACTTGTCAACCAAGGTAGTTTTACCATGGTCAACGTGAGCAATGATGGCGATATTACGTAAGTTCTCGATCACAATAAGGGACCCTGAGTTATGGCCCGGAAGACTAAGCGAAAGTGCTAGTTTGATTGGGCTTGGCTATAAAAGGCCGCGATTATACATGAGGTAAGGAGAGAATGTTGATAAAAATGAAATAAAGTTGGTTAATTCATGTACAAAAAAAGGTAAAAAATAAGAAAGCCCTGTTTTTGTGCTAATAAAGTTTTATCTTGGGGCACAGATGAACCTATAATGGGGCAATCCACAGTGTGCTTATCTAATATTTACATCTGTGCACCAATTTAGGTCTGTATTATTTTCTACGCCCATTTTTGGTGCGTTAATTGTGATTGTTTCAAGCTTAAACCTTGAAATCATCAGCTTAGTTGTGGTTTTTTTAAATGGCACAGTAGTTGCTATTTAAATATTAAACTTGGTGGTGGCCCCAATTGTGTGGACCGCTAAATAGATAAAAATACATCTGGAGACTAAAGATGTCAGTAAATACTTTGAACTTGATCAAAGAGAACGACGTTAAGTGGGTTGACTTACGTTTTACGGATACTAAAGGTAAAGAGCACCACGTTTCTATTCCTTCTAGCTATGTTGATGAAGAATTTTTTGAAGTAGGCCAAATGTTTGATGGCTCTTCTATTTCTGGTTGGAAAGGTATTAACGAATCTGACATGATTCTTCTTCCAGATGATACGACGTCTTTCCTTGACCCGTTCACTGAAGACGCGACTTTGATTTTACGTTGCGACATTATCGAACCTTCTACTATGCAAGGTTACGATCGCGATCCTCGTTCTGTTGCTAAGCGTGCTGAAGCATTCTTGCAAACAACAGGTCTTGGCGATACAGCATTCTTTGGTCCTGAGCCAGAATTCTTTATCTTTGATGATGTACGTTGGGGCGCAGACATGTCTGGCAACTTCTACAAAATCAATTCTGAAGAAGCTGCTTGGAACTCTGGCGCTAAAATTGAAGGCGGTAACATGGGCCACCGCCCAACCGTTAAAGGCGGCTACTTCCCAGTACCACCTGTAGACAGCTCTCACGATATGCGTGCTGCTATGTGTAATACTATGATGGCTATCGGTCTTGATGTAGAAGTACATCACCACGAAGTGGCGACGGCTAACCAGAATGAGATTGGCGTTAAGTTCAATACTCTCGTTAAGAAAGCTGATGAAGTTCAAATGCTTAAGTACGTTATTCATAACGTTGCGGCTGCCTATGGCAAGACAGCGACGTTCATGCCTAAGCCAGTTATCGGTGATAACGGTTCTGGTATGCACGTACACCAGTCTTTCTGGAAAGACGGCGAAAACCAATTTGCTGGTGATAGCTATGCAGGATTGAGCGAAATGGCTCTTTACTACATCGGTGGTATCATCAAGCACGCTAAAGCGTTGAATGCGTTCACGAACCCATCAACGAACTCTTACAAGCGTCTTATTCCAGGTTTTGAAGCGCCAGTAATGCTTGCGTATTCTGCACGTAACCGTTCTGCTTCTATCCGTATTCCTTACGTTGCGTCTCCAAAAGGCAAGCGTATTGAAGCTCGTTTCCCTGATCCAATGGCTAACCCATACCTAGCATTCGCTGCTATGTTGATGGCTGGTATCGACGGTATCAAAAACAAGATTCACCCTGGCGATGCTGCGGATAAAGATTTGTACGACTTGCCAGCTGAAGAAGCGGCTGCAATTCCACAAGTTGCTGGCAGCTTGCGTGAAGCGATCGATCACTTGAAAGAAGACATGAGCTTCTTAACTGAAGGTGGTGTTTTCACTGAAGACATGATCGGCGCTTACATCGACCTAGCGATGGAAGACGTTTACCGTGTTGAACAAACTACTCACCCAGTAGAATTCGACATGTACTACTCTCTATAAGTTTTTGGCTTTTTTAGCCTAGACTGTAGTAGTAAGAAAAACCGTTACTTGGCAACAAGTAGCGGTTTTTTTATGCCCTGCATCTCAGTTGCCTTGTCGTCCCTCTATCTTGCAGTTTAGTGCGCCTGCATTTTGCTTTACACTCTAGGTAATAGAGACAGATGCTTGCTACTCTTAATGTAGTATTAAAAATAGCCAATAGGACATGATGATTGAAAACGCCAAACTGGGATAGCACTGAATTACAGCATGCGCTAAAGCCTCTTGACTGGCAAAACCTGCCAGAATTATCCCCAGCCCAGCAGCGCTATCTACATTATTACAAAATAGATTTTTCTGAAAATCATGACAATATTAGTCATCACCTTGGCAGTTTGTCTGTTGGTGGCTATCAATTAGCGACGCATGTTTATTTGCAAGACAATGCCACGGGCACCGCGCTATTAGTGCATGGCTATTATGATCATGTGGGTATTTATGGTGGTTTAATTGAATTTTGCTTAGAGCAAGGGCTCAATGTGGTTGCTTATGATCTGCCAGGGCACGGTTTATCGACAGGAGACCGCGCATCGATTAGCAGCTTTCGTGAATATGACGAAATTTTTTCTTTGATGGTCGAGCAGTGCCAGCAAAATTTATTAGCAGACGCTAATAACTTTTATGTGTTTGGCCAGAGCACCGGTGGCGCGATTATTATCAATTATTTGTTAACCCGAAATATTAGCCAAAGTGATTCACCCTTTGCCGGAATATCGTTATTTTCACCCTTGGTTCGCCCTTGTGGCTGGAGCAGTGCAAAATTATTGCATACGATATTGCGCCCCTTTATTAAACAGCTGAAAAGAAACTTCACCTCCAATTCTGGCAATATAGAGTTTTTACGCTTCATTGCCGAAAACGATCCCTTGCAGCCACTTGCCTTGTCAGTAACATGGGTCGGCGCACTAAAACGATGGATTCGAATGATCGAGTTGAGCGCACCTTCCGACGTTGTGATTAATATCGTTCAAGGGGATAAAGACGAAACCGTCGAATGGCGTCATAATATGCCTCTCTTACTGCAGAAATTTCCTCAGCGAGCGCTATTATTAATTAAAGATGGGAGGCATCAGCTCGTCAACGAAGCCCTTGATAAAAGGACTGAAGCCTTTGAATGGCTAAAAACACAATTAAAATGGACCGTTTAACCAATGGACTGTTTAACCAACGGATAATGTATTACATGGATAGTATGTCTAGCCCTATGAGCGCTTTGCAGAAATTGCTTCTTTTTCCTGTGATTTTAATCAGCATTTTTCTATCAGGCTGTGCGACTTACGGACAAGGTATTGATGGCGCCCTTAATGCGGCCAAATCAGGAGACTATGATGTTGCCGAAAAAAAGCTCCAATCATCGCTGAATCCAGTGGGCGCTGACCGTTTATTGTTTCATATGGAGCTTGCGGTTTTAAAGCATTTACAGGGTCAATATCTCGAGAGTAATCAACTATTAGAAAAAGCGGATGTTATTGCTGAACGTTTGGAAACCACCAGTATCAGCAATACCATGGCGGCCTTTATGACAAACCCAAGGCAGGGAGATTATGCCGGTGCCGATTTCGAAAAAGTCTTCATCAATTATTATAAAGCGCTGAACTACATTGCCCTAAGTCATTCAGCAGCGACGCGTAACGACTACCTAGATGCTATTGAAAATGCGCGAATAGAGTCTCGTAAACTCGGTATTCGACTGAACGCTTTAAATTCTGATAAAGGCAACTATACCGATTTAAAAGATGACACGCGGGTATTATCCACACTATTAGATATCTTTTATAAGCTTCGTCGCGATCTAATTGACTCAAGACAATTAGAATATCGAGACGATGCAATGGCCCATTATTTAACGGGCATCACTTACGAAATGAATAAAGAATACGATGATGCTCGCATCAGCTATCAAAAAGCCGCGACTTCTTATGAAGATGGTTTTGCTAAGCAATTTAAGCTGGGTGATAGCATGACCAAGCAAGCATGGTTTGATGTTGTAAGAATGATGCGGCTATCGGGTGATTACGAAAATGAATGGCCACGCTTAGCAAAAAAGAAACTGTCTCAAAAAGAAATCGATCAACTGTCTAATTACGATGACAAATCACAGGTCATTATTGTTGAACATGTGGGTGTCGTGCCTCATCGCAAAGAAATGAACATTGAGCTACGTGCCAACCCTTATACTAAATCATTAGAGCTGCGTCCTTATGTTATAGGCACAAATCAACCCTTAGATGTACTTGCTTGGTTCTACTTGGTTTATGCCGATAAAAGCTTGTTAGATATGGCGATTAACTATTACGATGCATCTTTTCATGGCTTTAACCTCAATGGCTTTAAAAAAACAATTTACCTTGGTCCCGCTTGGCAAAACATAACGGACATGGGATTGCTGAATGCGATTGGGCCTGGGTTAAGAATTACCGTGCCTTATTATGAATCACCTAGAAACAAGCCAGGTGATTCATTTGCGGTGGTTGATGGTAAAAATTATGCTTTGAAACCCGCCTCAAATCCTGCAATTATGGGCATCAATGAACAAATATTAGAAGCCAGTAGCGACATAGAGTTGGCCTTAGCTCGAGGTTCATTTAAAGCCTTAACCGCACAGAAAACTGCGGAAATGGCGGGTGGTGATTTTGCCAGTTTATTAGCCGGTGTTGGCCGTCTTGCGAGCCAGCTAACCGATGCGGCGGAAACAAGAAACTGGCTAATGTTACCGTTTGAAATTCGGGTGACGCGGATTCCGCTGGATGCAGGTAACCACGAAGTGGCTATTAACTCAGTGGTTCATAAGGGTAAACCTGCAATTAAGCAGAATCGACAAATTGTTTTGCAAGAAAATGAAATTCAAGTCGTGCAGGTACGCTCAATGCCTAATTTAAAAGCGAAAGATGCGCTGACTACGAATAAGACGGATACTGAATTAACCCCTGTTGCGCTTACCGCGCAATAAACACAAATTAACCTCAATATTCCCACAAGGAAATGAACATGACTTTGATTAAACAGGCCAAAATATTAATGATCGCAGCGATTGCTGTTACGGTTGTTGGTTGCTCAACCCGAGTGACTCGTGTTGATACGAATGAAGAGATTGCGCTATCTGATCGCTGGAATGCTAAAGATTCTCAGTTGGTTGCTGAAGAAATGATTACCGATATGTTGTCATTTCCTTGGGCGGGTGATTTTGAGTTAAACAATAATACCCGCCCAACGATTATTATTCAGCGCATCTCAAATAAGTCTCATGAGCACATAGCGATTGATACTTTCGTGAATGATATCAAGCGTTCGGTTATTCGTTCTGGCCGAGCTGATTTTGTTGCGGGTGGAGAAGAGCGTCAATCAATTCGTGATGAGCGTCAAGATCAAGAATTAAATGCGGCTAAAGCGAAAGAGCAAGGCAGAGAGCAAGCCGCAGATTTTGCTATTTCAGGCAGTATTAATTCCATTGTTGACCAAGTTGGTGATGATCGAGTTACTTTCTACCAGGTGGATATGAAATTAATTGATATGGCCAATAACCGTGAAGTATGGAACGGTCAGAAGAAAATTAAAAAACTACAAGAGAAAGGCGGCTTTGGTTTTTAAATGAATAACATCGTTCATCACCTCAGCATTGCACTGCTGATATTCGGGCTTGTGGCTTGCCAAACAAGCCCCAAAAAATCTTCTTCCGATCTAAGAGCGGTTTTTGATGCCCCCGAGTGGGTTACCAATACACCAGAGCAAAAAGGAATGGCTTTTGGTTCGGGTTCGGCAGATGTGTGGGGTGATAAAAACGATGCTGTGCGTCGAGCAGGAGAAGCAGCGCGAGCGAACTTGGTCAGTCAGCTTAGGGTGACTATCAGTAGTGATTCCTCGGCTAATATTGAAGAGCGCAAAGGGACGGGGCGAGAAACTGAATTGGTGCAAACCATGCGTAATACCATTCGCAGCAGTGTGCCATCAGTAGAATTGGATGAAGTCGCCATTGTCGATTCTTATGCTGATGATAAATTCGCTTACGCATTAGCCAAACTTGATCGTCAACAAGCGGCGGCGCGAATACAGGGTCAGATGACTTCATTAGAAGATGACATTGTGACCATTTATGATCGTCCTCGAGCAGGAAGCACGCTCGAGAAAATTCGAGTATTACTACCGGCTCTGCAGCTGTTTGCAGAACGTGAGCGTTTGGCAGATCAATATGCATTGGTGAGTATGCAGCGTAAAAAGCCAGCATTAAACGAAGAGTTGAGCGTGATACAGCGTCAAATTTATCGTTTGTTTAATGAGCTTAAGGTTCGTATTTCGATGACAGACAGTGGCGCACAAACCATTGCAGCCGGAGTGATAGAAGCATTAACCGATCAAGGCATGCGCATAAGTAACCAAGGTCAGTTTGATTTAATGATTGAGGTGTCGGCAGTACTAAAACCGGTTGAAAAGAACGGTTTGCATTATGTCTTTGCCGACAGTCGTATCACCATTAAAGATAAACAGTCACGAGTACTCAGCACATTCAGCCGTCAGGCCAAAGGGGCTTCCGGCTATGCCGAGTTGGCTCGAAGCAAAGCGGAAAAGAGTGTCGCTAATATGCTGGCCATAGAATTGGCCAATGCCTTAGTGGATCGAATTAATTAAATATCACGAATGCTGCGCTTAATAATGCCACCGATAAGGTGGCTTTTTTTTTGCCCATGATTTATCGGCCAATTACGCTAAATCGATTTATTTAGAAGCAAATAACAAACCGCTTCCCAAAATGTAACGCTGGCCATTGATATGAATCCAGTTTAATTGACAAATGTGACCTTGTCCGCTTTTTAGACTTGTAAATACCTGATTTCAATAGATAATAACTATGTAGGAATAAAGCATTAAGTAATGTTGAAAAACGCTGCTTATTGACTAGAAACCACTAAAACATAAATTGGCGATTGCTCTCGTTTATCGAATTGAGAAGGGTCTGTCATATTAATAATAAAGTTTTAACTTTGTAGCTAAACAAGCTGCTTTTAGACAATTGTCTACTGGGGAAGAGAAATGAATACTAAACCTGATGTCTTGGTTTTATTGGCGAGCGTGGTTGCTTTAGGTGCGCTATTAACGGGTTTTATGGCTCCTGATGAAGCGCAAGCAATGACGATTATCAGTGAGAATCTGATTCGTTAACAGACAATGATTTCTGTCAACGCAATGTCCCAACGTTCTGTAGGGAGATGTTCTACTCGTTGACATCTGTGTGCTAGGCCAAATAGTTTTGGCTTAGCGCTTGAATAGCGGCAAAATTCAAAACTGCGATCATAAAATCCTCCCCCCATTCCTAAGCGGTTTCCCTCATCATCAAAAGCGACCAGTGGTAAACCAACGACGTGTAAAAACCGAGCAGAAATACGTTTATTAAATTTCGGATCGGGCTCAGCAATGCCAAAACGGTTCTTACGCATCATGCTGTCGGCTTTATATTCAACAAACCATAAAAACCCTTTTCGAATAGGGTCGAGCACCGGTAAATAAACCCTTTGCCCATTTTTCCAAGCCTGTTCAATCACCCGTTGAGTATTAACTTCACCATCATTAGGTAAATAGAGCGCGATGTGTTTTGCATATTTAAAGTGGGGGTTTTGACTCAATTGCTGTTTAAGCCTGATAGCGGCTTGTTTTTGCTCAAGAATAGAAAGATTTCGACGAGTATTGCGGATGCGCATACGCAGCTGACGCTTTTGCTGCAACATCGATTGCTGGGTATCGGCAGAAGTAATAATTGGAGCTCCCCATTGTGCCGCTGTCAAGAATAAAGGCCTTGAACCCAAGGTTCAAGGGTGGGGGGCTAGGCACTATATTAGGTTTTCCGTCGAGCGGACATACGCACAATAATACGATAACCCTCCAGGGTTATAAGCATCGGCTCGAGGTCTTTATAGACTGGCTAACACCCCAGGGAGCGATACGAGTATAACAATTTTCAAACTGAAAGAATGTTAAATTTTATCTTTTCTTTTATTTTTTCTTAGTGACTGCCCATGGGCAATTGATCACTTCAGGCTAAAGTTCAAGTTGCGGGTTGTGCGCCAAGGCTTCATCCAACCGCTCATCAATCCGTTCAAGCTCAAGGCTTAACTGAGTTTGTTGGTTTTGCAGCTGTTGTAGCTGGTGAGCAATATTTAAGGCCGCAATGACCGCAATACGATCAGTACCAAGCACCTGGCCAGAACCATGGCTAGCGGCACGAATTTCGCGCATTTTATCGTCTAAAAATTGCGCCGCCGAGGTCAGTTCGTGTTGGCTATTGGCTGGGCAATTAATGCGAAAATCACGATCTAAAATTGAGACTGTCAGGGTATTATTTGAATTAGCCACTGTTACGCTCCAATAGCTGTAAACGTTCAATCATTTCATTGACTTTGCGACGAGCAATATCATTTTGCTGCATAAGTTTGCCACGCTCTGCCTGCCAACGAGCTTCAGAGATTTTCATGGCGGTCATTTGCTGGTGCATTTCAGCATTGGCTGAGATCAGCTTATCAATTTTTAGCTGCAAGCTAGTTAAGTCGAGTTCTTTCATCTACCGATATCTTTAGTTTTTATCTATCTATATGAGAGGCATGGAATTGGATCAATCTCAGGGATTTATGCAACCCTCATTCATGCTAAACTCTGCACAATACTTTTATCAGTAAATAAGATACCT